>Ga0256846_1000122_pt1 | contig 34310 bp, 35 predicted proteins | sample TevniametaG_FD_189098 | JGI IMG/M metagenome (GOLD analysis project Ga0256846, IMG submission 189098) | Tube worm associated microbial communities from hydrothermal vent at the East Pacific Rise, Pacific Ocean - Tevnia | ecosystem: Host-associated > Annelida > Integument > Unclassified ...
GGATCCAAGTCGCGTAAAGTTTTAAGCGATTCGGGCGTAACAATATCATAAAAATCTGGAAATTGTGCCTTTAAGTTTGCCTCTATAAGCTTTTCTTCGAGTTGTGCGATACGTTGTGCATTCTTTTTTTCCCAACGACGTAGATCTTTACCCTCAATAAGATCATCATCACTAAAAGTAACTTCATCTTCTTGATTGTTATTAGTTTTTAATGATTGTTGTTCTTGTTCCTGTAATCTTTTAAGTGCCGCATCACGTTCATGCTCCAATCTATCTAAACGTTCACGTAAAATGCGCCAATTTTGAACTTCATTAGATAAAGATTCAGTTTTTTCTGATTCTACTGCCTCCTTCTTATTTGTTTCCTGTTCGACTGGAACGGTAGATTCAATTTCTTGTGTGGTTTTTATTTCTTCATGTTCTTTTTTAGCATCTTCCATCAAATTTCTTCTCCCGCTATTATCTAACATTAATTATATTTCATTATTAAGTTCTTGCGCTCGTCGTAGTAAAGTTCCATCTAAAAATTCAAGTACATATTTGAGTAATTCAAACTCAGATTTATTGACAATGGCACGATTTGTTGAATATGTATAGCATGTTACATCATCAGGAACTACCCATAATAATTCCAATTTATCATCATTTTTATGATATTTATAAACAATTTGTCTATTCATTGGGGTAGGGCATGAACGGCGCCCACAATAAATAAAATGTATAACATTAGGCAGCAATTGATTCTTATAATGTGCGACAATATAGAAATCACCTGGAAATTTTTTCTTATGTCGCTCTAAACATTCATTAATATTTTTTCCGTATAAATTATCACGATCAAATTCATGCACTAATTCCATCGGATTGCGTGTTTCAGGTTGTCGTGTCCAGGCTTGTGCTGCTGTTTCCAAAATAGATTCTTTCTTCTTTTTAGATTCCATGCGAGTATCCTTATATTTATAACTATAAAGGAGAAATTATGCGTATCTATTTTATCCTTTGTTTTTCTACTTCTTTGCTGTTCGCAATGAATGACTTCGAAGAGATTACTATCACAGAAGATCAATCAGCGCAACAAGATGCTACAACACGAGAACGATCAACCTCGGTAACCATTATTATCAAGCCAATCGGCGACCAACTTGAAGCCCGGCATCCTGTAGCGTTTAAAATAATCCAGGATGCCTTTAGTGACACAATCGATCAACACTTGGTGGAATTTATCGGCAAGCGTATAGAACGCAATCCTGATGGAATTTTATACCCTGATTTAAGAAGACGGCGTAATGACATTAAATCATCACTTTCATCTCGCGCTGTAGACAATAGCAAAGAAGAACTTTATTCATATCTCGTCCAGGAATTGCGCGATGGAATCGAGTATACTAAAAAACAAAAAAAGGGGGAACGAAGACAAAAATATATTATTGCTACGATTGGTGCAATAACCACACTATGTGCTTCAACAATAAGTACTTTATTAACCTATTATACAATGTCTTCACAATAATATATCATTAAAAAGATTCTATATTCCGGCTCTAGGAGGAAAAAATTTTCCTCCTAGAGCTCTCTCTATTTTTTACGCTTATTTCTTTTTTTTAAACGACGTGCTTCACTCAGGGCAATGGCAATCGCTTGCTTCTTTTTCTTGACTGGCTTATCACTTTTACCAATCTTTAATGCGCCTTCTTCATATTCACGCATTACACGTGCTACTTTCTTGCGCATTTTCTGCTTCATTGAGGATTTTTGTTCCTTTCGCGCCATATTATTTCCTCTTTTTTTTACGTCGCGCTAATTTTTTAAGTGTAATCGCTAAACGGGCACGTTTTCCAAGTATACCAGAAGCTTTAGCTGCTTTTTTAAGCCGTTTCATCGGTATGTTTTTCTTTTCGGCAATATGTAAAGATTTAGAAAGTGCACCCTTTTTCTTAATTGCATTTTGAATCCATTGCTTAGAACGTTTTCGCTGTGCCATAATCATCTCCTTTATGCAATAGAGGTTCTACAGACCGAAAGACGGAGAAAACAGTCATGCATAGAACCCCTTAATTCGATGTATTGTGTCAAATTAAATTGCACACTCTTTTTTCAAAGACGTGAGCTATTAGGACCTTTACGTTTGCCCTTATTCATATCATCACGAATTTGGCTATCTATACCGGTAAGCGTATCATCAATACCTTCTACGCTCGTATAATTTACCGAAGGATAATCCTTTACGATCGATCCAGACGGAAATAAGCCGTCAGATTTTTTTCCTAAAATGGAATCTTTGTCTTTAATTTTTGCCATAATAAACTCCTTACAACATTATCACGTACCAATTGATATTCCTTGCTCCGGTGTCGGTTCCTCGATCGGTGCAGCACGAGCTGCGCCTAATGATACAGGCTGTTCTGACGTAACAGAAGGGGATGGCTTGTTTTCTGACACATCAGAACGTTCAGCCTGTTTTATTGTTTCTACTAATGAAATTAACGTCTGTAATTGCGTTAAATCTATTGCTTCAAGTTCTTTAAGTGCTTTTACCATATCAAGAACACCGGACATGCGATCTTTTTGTGCTTCTGCGCGCCGTTCTATCGCTAAGCTTTCATTCTCGGCTACACGCGAAGTACGTTCAACGGCAAGCCCTTCATCGGCCGCTGCACGAGCTTCTGCAAGATGGGATCGAGCAATAACCTCTTGCATTTGCGCTTGCGAAAGTGCTTGTTGTTGTTGCTGCTGTGCCGCTCTTTGTGCTTCAATCTTATTGATCAATTCTTGCTTGTCCTGTAAGGTCGCTGCCGCTATCAACGAATCATCTGGCACCGGAACACCAACTTCACGTAGATGTAAAAGCTGCGCAAATTGCATTTGTCGCTGCGTTGAAGTATTTATACCTTCTTCTACAACTGCATCATAAATACCAAAGTTTTTATTATAAAATTGTGCATCCGGCTCAGCTTCGATAATATTCCGTATTTTTCCAGGAGTAAAATTCTGCTGAATTGTTGTTATTAAAAGACGGCCCAATAATTTCTGGGAATAATCTAACTGGTCAAATAAAGTTTGCAGTGTTGTAAGTCCGGCACCTTGCCGTAACATCGAAAGAATTCCCGCCTTATCATCAACAGCAGAACCAAGTAATTCTTCGCTGACACCAGATATTCTATTAAGTTCTTCTCCTAAGCTGCGTGAAAGTTCTATCATCGAAGGTGGAACTTGTGGTGCTTGTATTTGCTGGATATCAGTCATTTGTGCTTCACGCTTAAGTCCAATACCACGCCCTTGTCCAGATTGAAAGACATCTTTCGGATTAAGAAGCGCATTTTCTTTATATATCCATCCGCTATTTATCTGAGATTCAAGAATATCAAGCTCAATATTCTTACGTCGATTATAAAGATATTGGGCATCTCGAAGACCACGAACAACGCCTTGGATGCGTAATGCCATATCTTGTAATTGTGGATTATAATATGCAAATACCGGTACAAAGGGATACATATCAATATCGAGAGGCTGCGGTCCATTATATAAGACATGCCCCTGAACAACAATCGCCAGTCGTACCGTAGGAACTTTCGTTTCTTTTACAACGATTTGTGGAAATTGTTGTAAAAAATCACGCAAAAGCTTTTTGTCCTTACGCCATTCTATCCGTTCATTAGTATTAACATCAATCAAAAGCGTTTGCTTACGATAACTTCGATAATAATATTCATCGAATGCCAATAATCTTTGTTTATCCAGCGAATAATTCTCTGGCATATATAAGAATTTACCGTCTTTAAAATCACCGACACCTGCTAAAGAACCTATTTCCTGTGCTTTATTGGGAAGCAAAGAAACGCACTCCTCTGGTGTCAAATAAACGCGCCTCCAAAGACCATTACAATCAGAAAGATCGGGCTTTCTAAAATAGGGATCAATTAAAAAACTATTATACGAACAATTTTCTATTTTAATATCACCGGAAATAGGATCAGAGCGATAATCAATCCAGACACGCAATAAATTCATACCGGTTACTAATGCACCATAAAATGCGTGGGAAATCGTTTCAAGTGTCCCCTCTTGTTGGGCTTGCCACATTAAAACTTTTGTAAATTGATCAGCAACTGCTTGATCACCATTTTCACGTGGAACAACAATGGTTGATTTTCTATTACGTCGTTGATATCCAGAAATCATATTAACAATAGGACGAATACGATTAAACGAAAATGGGGTACGACGATCGACAGGTATATTATTATATATCTGGCCATAAACCGTTTGATCGCCAGCTTCATACCGCGTATCAATAGAAGCTTCAGCCCAAAAATATTGGTTTATACCATATGCATCAGTATAAAAACGCTCCATTTTCTTCAGGAGGGACCGATGCTTTTCATTATAGTAATCTGGACCTTCTGCAAATAACATCTATACTCCCCATAATCAAGGAATTTTTATATACGAATGCTAGTTTAGAAAGCGAAAAATTCAAGAGCAAGTATTTATTATATCAATCCCTAAAAAATTTGGGCAATTGAGCAGAAGCTCCGTAGCGCGCCTCACGATAACGCCGTTCAAGCTCTTCGGCCGTGGTTTGACCACTTTCTACATAGGGAAGACCACTACATAAATAACGCAAAGCATCACTATAATGGCTTGTCCAATCATGTACGGGTTTCTTATTATATATTCGTCGAATAGGGTCCCATTCACGATGATAATTTTCAATTGCACGAATCATAGATTCGCAAGGCTTTTCATTAATACAAATCCGATTAAACGTAGTCCATACCAATTCAATACCATCCTCAATCGAACGTTGGGGCAACACGACAAAATTAATACCGAGCATAGATGCTTTATCAAGCCTAGTGCAACCATCACTGAGTTCACGTACTTTAATATCATGCGGCGCCAAATGAGTTCCATAACTATACGGTTTTTCTTTAAGTATCTTAGAAAAATGTTCTAATCCAGTACCGCATTGTGAATAACAATCAATAATACGAATCGTATTGCCCTGCATAACCTGAAAAAAGATAATATAAGTTCCATCATGAACACCTAAGTCCCATGCCGTATGAACCGGAAGCGAAGGTTCCCACGGAAAAAATCCAATACGTCCTTCCTGACGCATCACATTAATATATCGACTATAGTAAGAGCCTTCGACGCCACGCAAGAATGACGTATAATATTCCTGCATAAACAATTCTTCTGACATCGCACGTCGTTCTTTTTCAAGCTCTTCAATAGGAATATGCTGCGTATCATCAGTTGTTAATTTATAGACAAACCACTCATCGGAATATCGTGTACCTTCGGTATAAAGATCAAAAAAATGATTGCAGCCATAAGGCGTCCCGATAAATAGTGCCCACCCATTATTTGCAGCAAGAATCGGGCGGGCTGTAAGATAGGCATTTCTATCCATATAAGCATACTCTGAAAATACAACGCCATAGGGATTAGTTCCACGAATCGATCTATCATATGATTCACCACCAATACATTGCAATAATGAACCATTCTTAAAAAATATTTTCATATCCTGGCTATTCATAGATTTGATAAGCTCCCGTGGTATAAAATCAATGAATTTTACACCATCACTAGCAATTGCATCCCAAATAACACTCTTTGCTTGTCGATAGGTTGGTAATACATAGGTAATCATACAGGTACGTTTTAAGCATGTCCGTATACAATAGTTCCATGCACAGATATCTTTACCAGCACGCCGAGGAAGAATACATATAACCTTTCGATAGCCCCTATTTTCAAGCGCATCCCAAATCGGCTTCTGATAATCTCGTAATTTAAATTTATCAAGTCTAATCATATACACACTACAAGGAGTTTAAGAATCTTTATTATTCCTCTTAAAATCTACATCAACACGCTCAACCGGTGGCAATTCTACAATCTGGAATCCGGATTCCGAAACATCTGATTGCCTCAATTTAGCCTTACGCTCCTGTTGCTCTTTCCAGATGGGACAATAATGGGACATTGTATAATGAGCTGTTGCGGGACAAAGTTCTCTTTTGAGTGCACCCAACTCACGTTTATTTCCAAGGTGGAGTAAGATACCTTGATAGACTTCATGTATATCTGGATACTTTTGGGTCCAACGCATGAATGTTTTATACGGTATTCCGTGTGTGTAACAGAATTGGGTAACTTTAAATGAATCTTTACGTTCTGCCCATTCTACCATCTTTGCGACGAGATCCTGCCTAAAGGGTAGTCCGAGTGGTGTATTGCGCCATTGGAAGAAGGCTTTTGCTTTATGATACCAAGAGTCGTCAGTAGGCTTGAAGGATTCAGATATAGTAGGATAGGGATTTTTTTTAATTTTTTTTTTCATGAATTCTCCAATGTGTGAACAAAAAATTCTGATCGTGGGGTCGTATCATAAATTTTGCGGCAATTAATTTCGGCAATACGGCAATCACTGGCGAAAAGAATGGATTCGCATAAATCGCAAATCATTTTAACGAGATTATCGAGATCAGGTTTAACGGTATGAGGTGTTCCGGGTTTAATTTGTCTTATAAGGGTTTTGGGTATCGGAAAGAAGAAAGTCATATCGAGACGCAATGGTCCCACGTATTTGGGACGTTCTCCATGTTGAGATTTAACGGTAATTGAAGCGATAAGTTTAAGTTCTTTTTGGGAGTCCCAGCACCGTCGTCTTCCAATACGAATTCGCGAGAGAGGGATTGGGTCTCCGGGGAGAGTGTAGCAAATTACCCCGCTCTCAGTATCAAATTTTGAAACAGCCGAACGTTTTTCGCCTTCATGATACATCATACCGCCTCCGAAAAAGTTGCAGCACAATTAGAATTTGCCGCGTATTTCAAATAACACTGCTTTTATTGAGAATCTTAGCGAGAAAACAGTATAAAGTGAAGCGAGAACTCTCAATTAACTACGAATTTCCGGTACGATGCCCAATACCAAGAAATATACGAACGGCTCAAGGAGCATCCGCTTCCGGCAACACATGTTAATATCAACGTAGAGCGGTCAAATATGAACCGAGTCGCACAATATTCATGCTGGAATGACTTTATACCGGGTGGAAACATCTTGCATTACGATCGATATTTACGGCCAAGTTGTAAGTGGGACAATAATTTCCATATAGAATAGAGAATTATACGTATAGAAGCCATTTTCAGGATGTAACATACGCTGGACATGAAAACTTTTCCTCGCAAAAATGGAAGAAGATTTCCAAATGGAAAATGGGTGATATGCATATTATGTGATTTCCGGTATAAAAATGGTAGTAAAACAACCAAGAGTAGTAATAGGAGCATTCAACCATACGTTGAGTGCGTCACATATTCGATTCAATGGGATTTCCAGAAAAAAAATAAGAGCTTATTTCCAGGAAGAATGAGTTACGTTGAGCTTGGTTGTGTAAAATAACTCAACCACTTAAAATTAGCTTCTATTCTTATTATTATTATCATTATTATTATTATTATTATTATTATTGAGTAGTTGATATATAGTATTTATATATTTATTAAACGCGCGCGTGCGTAATAGTAATTATTTTAGAAATTTACTATCTGCATAATTCATCATGGAATATATTTATTGGAAATAGTTACAATATGGAAATTTTGGACATTATCCAATATGCACAAAAAATGTACAGAATATGTATATATTTAAAGGCGTTACTCAACCACTCAACCACTCAACCATCGGCATTTTGGTGGGGCGATAACTCGATCAGATGCAAGAGTTGCTTGGTTGTGTGCAATTTTGCAACCATCACCATAGTTGAGTAACTTTCGTGACACTCAACTAAAAATTTTCATGCAGCATCTTCGTTGCATAACGGCCAATATAATGAGTTCATTTTGGGATGTTTAAGTTCGCATTTAATGCGCCCAGCGCCTTCCAAGGTATCAAGATATTCTTCATAATCCTTCCCTGTATTAAGGATACGTGAAGTGAAAACTTTTTTTCTGGAAATTGCCTGATAGTCATTTTCATTATACTTGCGAACAATATACTGAAAAAGCTGCTCAAGCTTTCTCTGAGGCTCCGTACGTATTAATGTGGTACTCAGAAGTTTAATAGTAGAATCAATTGCCGGTTTGACAATCGAAAATGATGCTTCAAGCGCACGACGACTTAAAGTAGTAGAGCGTATATCAATGAAATATTCCATAATTAACGCAAGCTTGATAACTGTCGTAGACCATCGAGCACTAAATTCCCGTAAAAGAGGGACATCATTAAATTTTTTAATATGGTTATAAATTTCTGCATGAATTTGCTCTTGAAGATGTTCTGCTTCTTGTGTACGACTATATACCCGTATATCGTTATGCAAAGCAGTTGCCGCTGCTGCGTAGATACGGCCTTCAAGATTCTCATCTATGGAATAAGAAGGAGGAAATGCTGGCGGAATTTCATACCTGGTCGGTGGCGTAAAGAAAAGAAAACGAGGCCAGAATCCTCCTGCAATGTCACGCGCACAAACTTGATCCTCGAGCCAATCACTAGTTGTTACACCGCAAATAGAGATAAAGGGACGTTCTAGTTGTAAAGAACCTTGCGTCTTCGTCCTTAAAGAGTATGTTTCCGGTACCCCATAAAGTTGCGTTAAAAGTTCAGCACCATCAAAATTGAATTTTTTCCGCAGATTTTTAATAAATGAACTAAATTCATCACAATAAATAACACCATAGGCGCCACCGGAAAGATGGTCCAAAAGTCCCGCTATCGAACCACTTTCTGGCAACATTATAGTATTCTGTAAAGTAGTAATACATGCTTCATGATATTGCTGATCAGTAATTTCTTGTTTATCAAATGATTGTTTATAATATTTAAGCTTATCAAATGCTCTTTTTTGATGTCGTTGTGCCAGTCGTGAACCAAGATTCATACCGGTAGATTTAAGTGTACCACTTGGAGCAATACAGACAGACCAAAAGTTGGAGTATAGTTTAATATTTGAACCAAAATTATGATAAAATCTATTGGCCATAAAACCTGATAATGTTGCAAGTAATGATACGGTAACAATAATAGGATGAGCACAGGTCGCACCGCATAGATGTTCACTATAAGCACGTAATTCATCTGGAAAGTAATCAAATTTAAAGTCTGCGCAAGGCTCATCTAGATTCCATGCCATGGCGCGCATGAAAGTATCATTGCTCTTAGTGGGAGATACTGCCCTTGTATCTTTATGTGTCTTTATGGATCCTAACAATATAGTTCGGATTGGAATTAATCCCTCAGCTTGATGTAAATCATTGAAATCTTTATATTCTCGAATATTTGAAACAGGAATTGCTACCATACAGTTCCATGCTTCAGCAACTTTTCGCGCAGAACCAAGACCCTGCTTATCATTATCTGCAGCAATTACAATTGGCGTTTCCGGCATTCTAGTCCGTAAAGATTCGACAACTGAAAACATATTACCGGCATCAAAGGCGACAATAACAGTCATTGACTCATCTTTAAGCGCTTCATAAATACTAGCACCCGTTGCATAGCCTTCTACGATGTATAAAATCTTACACGCTTTCAAGGAACCGAGGGGATAAAAGTTACCGCGCTTTGAACAACCTGCCATAAAACGCTTATGGAATTCGTTCTCTTGATAATAAATAAACTGCAAGGAATAAAGCTCAAGCTTCTCTGTAAGACCAAGCACGGGAATAACAAGAACATCAGTACCATGATAACTGGTATATCGTAATGCATACTCAGAACAACCAAATGGTTTAATACCTTTTACCTTCAAATAACGTGTATGATCTTCAGAATAGGGCTTTAATAAACATTGATCATAATAAGTTCGTGCACGCTCTGCCCCTTCTTTTTTAAGCTGTGCTTGCATTGCATCTAATGTTGCTTCTATTTTAGTGCGCTGTAATTCAAATATACGTGCAAATTCGCGCTTTTCTGATGGAGTTCGTTTGCCATTGTATGCATAATAAGTAAACTTTTCACCTGTTGACCATGAACCATAGGTGCAAACAAAATAACGATCACCGGTCATAGGCAATATGTCTTCATGCGCAATATACCATTCATCTTGCTTGTGTTGATTTGCATCAGCAGAATACCGGTGATATTTCCCATCCGGAATAATTCGCCCCTCGTACGGAAGGCTATTGGATTCCATATGCAACAGACACGCAGCGTTAAAATCAATATTCTCTTGATTATTCATAAGTATATACACCCCTTCCTGCAGCAAAGAATTCTTATATTAAGAATCTTTCTGTTCGTTTACTTCGCGATCTACCATTTTTTTAATGTATTGTAATTCTTCGTATAATGTCATACCATGTACATTTTTACTGGAAGGGCCTTCCGCGATACGATCAAGTAAGATTTTATACACCTTATTCTTCGTGGTAGCTTGATAAGTACGCAGATAGTCAAAAAACCAAAAAAAAAGATTTTGCATGCCTTCTTGCCATTGGACGTTCTTATCGGATATTTGAGAATATTTATGTGCTTGACGAGAATTCTGTTTTTCTGTTATCATGATGCTACCCTTTTTACGGGCGTATCTTACCTCTCCACAGATATGATACATAGTTTATAATTTATAGAGTTAGGAGTATTTTGCCCTGACTCTATATTTTTTTAAATAACTTGTCTACTTCTTACCGTTCTCCAATAAAATCCTGTAAGATTGACCAGACACGTTGATAAACATGACGCCTCCCCTTTAAAAAATCAGAAAGCGTTCGATAATGAATACCAACATGACGCGCCAATCTAGAAATAGTTACCGGATTTTCATTCAGATATAATTTCAACTTGGTTCTAATTTCTTCCTGAGTCATCGTTTCTCCAATTTGCCACTAAGTTGTTGACTTCCTTGCATATCATGATGCATTCTGAGTTGGTTTGTCAAGTATTTTAAGGTATTATTCTATTTTTGGCCAATCAACAATACGCAACTTATTTTTTTTAAAGCTGATTTCCATCGTATGGATTGATATAAAAAGAAGCTAAACCCATCATTATAAAAATAAAAAAACGGTCTAAAACGGTCCAACGCGCGACCGACTCAGACCAACCCAAGCCCTCTAGACTTGTTTGCGAATTTAAAACATAAAGGATACGTATGCTATATATAATAGAGTGTGCCAACTGCTACGCTACCAATGGTAAAAAATAAGAAAGTAATTATGACTAAATACAATGCCAACAACGAACGCATTAAACGACATTATCTTGAATGGGAAAAAGAGGCCAGGGGAAAAGCTGACTCCACGGTAAACAACATCAGAGAAGCTCTATATCGCTTTGAAGAACATACAAACTTCAAGGACTTTAAAAATGTAACCAAAAAGGACATTATCTCATTCAAAAAAAAGATGCGAGAAACAAAGAACTGCCGAACTGGTGAACCAGTCAGCAAAACATACCTACTGCAGGAATCAAAAAATTTAATTGCTTTCTTTCAGTGGCTTTGCAGCCAGCCTGGCTATAAGCGCAAGCTAAACAAAACAGACATCAGCTACTTCAGTTTATCAGCTAAAGATATTCAAACAGCTCGAACTGCACCGACAAAACAATACCCATCTCTAGAACAAATTAAACACGTTGTAAAAAACATGCCTCACGACACCGCGGTGCAAAAGCGTAATCGAGCTATTATATGCTTTCTTGCATTAACTGGAGGCCGTGTTGCAGCCGTGGCCTCCATTAAACTAAAGCACATCTTTTTAAGCGATGAGCGCGTTGAGCAACACCCACAGGAAGTGAGAACAAAATACAGTAAAAAAATAGTAACGTATTTCTTTCCCGTGGGTGACGATATTAAAAATATTTTTATAGAATGGGTCACCTTCTTAAAGCAAGAAAAGCTTTATGACAACAATATGCCACTATTTCCAAGCACAAAACTCTCCCTCGATAGCAATCAACAGTTTAAGCGAGAAGAACTTGATTCTTGCGCCTGGCAATCAACAACTTCAATACGATCCATCATAAAAAAAGCTTTCTTATCTGCTGGGCTCGACTATTACAACCCTTATTCATTCAGAAACACTATCATACAACTAGGGTATACCTACTGCCAAACGCCTGAAGAATTTAAAGCATGGAGCCAAAATTTAGGCCATAGCAGTCCTTTAACTATCTTCACCAGTTATGGCACCATAGATGAATTTAACCAGGGCAATATAATTAAAAAACTCCAATATCAATGAGAAGATAAACCAATCATTATATATGAGGAGAGGTAGACTCAAGTATACCTGGAAGTAGATCTACCCTAAAAAAAGGCTGATTTAAACTGAGTTTATTAGGTATACTAGTTTTTAAAAAGAGGTTTTATGGCTAGGGTTGAATAGCAAATGTTAAAGTTAAAAATCAAATGACATGTCAATATAAAGAAGACTACAATTTGCTACAAATTTGTTGACTTCTTTATATATTGTGGTACATTTACAACCGGGTCGTTAAGGTTTTTAATAATTGCTAGGGATTTTAATGGAATCACAAGATATTGTCATACTTCTAAATGACATACGTGAGCAAATTCGTTTGCTGCGGGAAGAATTGATATCATCGAATAAAGTAGTACCACCGACACGAGGATCCTCATCACTCGGCGAGTTGTTTACTGCTTTATCGAAAGCACAAGGAGAAATGATTCCTGCAGATCGAAATAAAGAAAATCCATATTTCAAGGTTCGTTATGCCGATCTTAAAGCAGTTGTTAATGCCTCACGCCCAGCCCTTACTAAACATGGTCTTGCGGTCATTCAAGATCTTTTGACAAGTGATGAAAATCAGATATTTCTACATACGATACTTACGCATACTTCTGGGCAATATATAGAATCACGAATGCGCGTAATTCCACCTAAAGCTGATATACAATCAATCTCAAGTTATATTACCTATCTAAAACGTATTTCTTATGCATCCTTAGTAGGGGTCGTTGTCGGTGACGAAGACGATGATGGCGAAGCAGCAACTGAACCATATAGAGACGTAAGAATAAAAAAAACATCATCGTCTCATCATCCAGATCAATGTGAACAATTAGGAGAAACTATTACTCGTGAACAGTTAGAGGAACTTGAATATGAACTTACCGATCACGAAGATATTGTAGATAAAATCCTTGAAGCGTATGAGATTAGATCACTCTGTGATATGCCCAAAGAAAAGTTTGGTGCAGCAATCAAAAGAGTTCGTAGAATAGTTCAAACTCGCGAAGAATAATTATGATATTGCACTATTCAATTATTAACAAGACACTTTCGTCTAATCTAACCATGAGGATGTTAGACGTCCTCACCATGGTTAGATGTATCACACGCTGTCCCGAGAAACAAATTTGCCTCTCGGGACAGTGTGATTTATATAAAAATAGCATACTCGCGAAGAATAATTATGATATATGTCAGCACCATAAAAGAATAAATACACCTTCACTTAACTGCAGTTAACCCTGATCAATGTGGGCGAGGACGTCTAATATCCTCACCATGGTTAGATGTATTGCTACGCACTGTCCCGAGAAACAAATTTGCCTCTCGGGACAGTGTGATTTATATAAAAAATAGCATAAAGACGGGATGGATAAAAACCTTCAGATCATATTTATTAAATATCCCTCAAAAATCTCACCTTGTTGATGGGGTAATGCGCCATTATAAATATCATCAGTTTTTGCACCACCTTCAGAAGTTATATTAATATATGCGGTATCTCCTGTTAGAAGATATGCTAATATACTTGCATGATAACAAATAGTATTATTAATACCGAGAAATTGGTTAATTTTAGCATGCGTTGGAAAATTGCTGCCTAAATATGTATAGCCACCTGCAACTAAATTTATATGACATTCACGCCCACCTGTCCTTCCATAATCAGCTCTAAATTCTACGGAAGCATCAAAATAATAATATCCATCAAACGGTGCTACAAACTTACCTTCATACGGACCACTTGTTTTGTATGCATTCCCAACATCAAATCCGCGGGGCGGAGATAGATCGCTTGGTTTGCAATGATAAATGGTACCATCACCGGTTACGTTTTGTATCGGAGCGCCAGTGATTGGACGAGCACGAAATCCTATAAATGATTGCGCATACATAACTTCAAGATTCAATGTATTGGGTCCAATGGTTTTTGACATTCCTGTCATTGTCGTGACCGAATTCCATGCTGCCTGTGCGCCACCGCCAATAAGAAGCTGTCCGTTAGTGCCATTTGAGAGTTTAATTGATACCGTATTGAATAATCCCTGTGTTTCGATAGGTAAATTCCCCATAATATTTAGAATATTTGCCGCAGGAACAGCATTATTAAGATTCGTAACAAAGTTAGTTGCAATGGAACTATCGGGAACAATAGAGATCGTATGTGCTGCCGGATTTCCGGCTGTACTTAGTAATCCAGGAGTTCCAACAAAATCTATATTATAGAGAGCATCCGCATATACAGTTAAACCAGAAGTCAAACTTTGTAAAATATGTTGATCATTTGCTGTTGTAATAGTCAATGTATGTGTTACGGGATCTCCTGAAACGGTTAATCCATTAATTGCTAATATAAGAATTCCCTCATCGGCATTTTGAGGTACAGCAGCGCCAGTATTACCAGTAAGTGTATTAAAGACTAATTTAGCCAGAGTAATCCATTTAGCTCGAGGCCCATCAAGGCGTACTAAGATCCAGAGATCGGATAATGGTATAGGACTATGGCTTCCATCATCGAGCCACATGCATCCAATATTGAAATTATGATAATCATCAACTGTTGGTGGATAACTTCTGATAATAAATTCTGGCGGCGTCAATGGTGCAACGCCAAGGTAACTTAACGATATCCTACTCGTTCGCGTTTTTGCACGTGCCACACTCTCCTCCTAGCTTCGATATAAAAGATATCCATAAAAATATGTATAAAGCCTTGGTAAGACTGTTCCCACAACCTTATCCCATCTTTTGCCACCCCATGATTGAATCGCAGGCCAAATCTTATCACCTGCAGTCATCTGCAATGAAGCAGAAACCTCATAAATAATAGCATTACCCGTGGAATAAAAATTATTCACCCTTCTAACAGTTGGAAAAGTACTTCCTTGAATCAAAATATTGTTGTCCGTCATTAACATACATCTCGCATATTGTCCCCCCTTAGGATTGCAGGTAACCATAACAAAATCCATAGAGGCATGAAAGTTATAATAACCATCATATGGTGCTGTGAATTCACCCGTGGTATGATTATAATCTCCATTAATATCAAATAATTCTATATCGCAGATAACATTAGCTATAAAACTATCTCCCGTAAAGAACTCCGTGTTCCATGACATAGATGCAGAGAATCCTGCGGCAGGATGTGTTGGTACGTAAGAAAAATCAAGTGAATTGACTCCTGGTGTAATAGTGATCGACGAACTTGTAATTGAAGCCCACTGCGGATTGGCGCCACCGCCAATTAATACCTGACCATTTGCACCATTATTTAACGCTATATTGACCGTATCACCTAAAGGTACCGGTGCTGAAGTTGCAATAGGAGCAGTTCCTAATACCTGTAAGTTATGTGCAGCAGGATTTGCTGTACCTGCATTAGTTATATAAGCAGTAGCTGCTGTTCCCATTCCTAGAGTTAATGTATTAGTCCCAGGAGTACCCGTTACGGTAATTCCATTAGTGCCTGTAATAGAAATATTATTGGTCCCATCCGGAAATACAGCACCACCTACATCGCCTGTAATGCTCTGTAGTAAGTTCTCATTATTCACTGTACCAATTGTTAACGTACTAGTCCCAGGGTTACCTGCTACCGTTAATCCATGTGTTGTATTAGCTACTATATCGATATTTTCATTAACATCAGTCTCAACATAGCCACCAGTATTTCCCCGTAATCGTTCCAAATTTCCTGCGCCAAAATTAAGCCATCGTGCCACACCGCCCGATTTTGAAACAAGTATATAAATGTCATCATTCGTTGGATCAGTTAATCCATTAGAATGGAGCCACATATCACCGATAAAACGATTCTTTATGTCTCGCGCAGTTGGAGCACGATTATGTACCTCAAAATTTATCGGTGATTCCGGCTCAACTCCGAGATATGCACGTGCATTTATACCGGATCGCCGTTTACTCCTCGCTCGTTGAGCCATAATATACTCCTCTATTCCTCTTTCTTTTTTTGCATATTAAGATCAAATTGATCGGCCATAACAGATTTTACATGATCATCTTTTTTATAACATGGATGTTCAAATAAGAATTGTGCGAACGATTCATCATCAAGTGGAATAAATGTTACACCAGCTTCCGCTAATTTCGGAGTCCATTCTTTGCGCAACTCTTTTATACAGTGTTCGTACTTATGTATCAATATCCAGTTCAATCTACGCTTCATATCCTCTTCGAATGCCTCTTGATCCTTGTAATAATGGCCAATAACATTTTTTTGAGTTTCAGAAAGTGTAAATAAATGTTCATCATTTACTGAAATTTTCATTAATTTTCTCCTTCAAAGCACTTTTTCGCGTCTCTGTTTCTATGAAATCATCAGATAATTGATAATCTTCTTCGGATATATTAAGCGATAACAATAGATCATCTGGATCAGGGGTATCTGGACTCAAATCAACACGCTTTCCTATGGTATCAAACGTAATAATTTCAACAGTTTCTTCAATTTCATTATCCGGTCCTAACCAATAGCGACTTCCAACTCCTATTAATATGAGCATTCCTGCAACAAAAGAGCCGAACATATATATCATCCAGTTATCCATGATTTTCACCTTATATAATCAAAATATATTAATATTAAAAGTGAACTTAAAATACCAGTCGCATATCCCATTATAAATTCAAACATAATATTCTCTATAATATAGATTCTTTATCACGCGCCTTACGATCTTTATAATTCGGTTGTGCAAAGACAAGTTCAGCAAATTCATCTGGATCTGTTGGAATCGATCTCATACCAGCTGCTGCAAGCTTTGGCTCCCATTCATCCTTAAGCCGCTTATATACTTGATTGTATTTATGCATTAAAACCCACTCCAAACGTCTTTTCATATCATCATAAAATATATCAGACGATATTTGATGCTGAATAACCTTTTTCTTGGTCTCACTCAACGTATATAATTCAACATCATCAACAGATATTTTCATCTATTTCCTTTCACGTTTTAACAAATTAATGTTCCAGAAAATGAAGTATTTAAGTGGGGAGATCCACCGTAAACATCAACCGTTTTAGTTGAACCACTCACCTGAATTGTTACGTATGCCGTATCGTATGCATCCATATCAATATAACCACTCACAACCCATCCTTGATAGCCAGCTTGTGTTCCTGCGGTTAAAGCGTAGCCGCCACCTATTAATTCACGACTTGTCGCTACAATCTTAAATACAATATCAGTATGTGATGTAGTTATATCCACAATATAAACAGTAGCGCAAAAAAGATAATGTCCTGCAACCGGCGCCGTAAATGTTGTCGTACTAAAATTATTAGCCAAATCCCATATGTCATCTGGGAATGCAACAGTAAAAACTGTTCCATCGCCAGTTACATTATTATTTTGTATATTATTACACGCACTAAATGATGGTTGATAGTGCATGATACATTCACCAGCATCAGTAATTTTAAATGCATAATTAAGTGGAATATTATCATCTAATCCAATTGCGAAATAACTGGACCACGGCAGATTCTCGTGCATGCCAACTCTAAAATAATGCGTACCATTGATATCATGCTGAATCCAAATAGTATTGTTGGGCACTGGTGTTCTACCGTCTATTGTTAAATCTTGCGTTCTACGATTAATGCTATTATTTGTTGTCATTTGTAATCCTTAGAAATAATACCGTTTAAAAAGGGTGGAAATAATAACAAAAAAGTGTAGCGCCAAATGAAGTATAAAGACTTGTTGCTTCGCCATAAACATCTACTGTTTTAGTTGAACCGGATACTCTAAGGTACAATCTTAAGGTATCGGCTTGTTCCATCTCTATTGAAGCGGTAGCTGACCATGAATTTTTACCGGCATTCTGGCCAACAGTTATCCCGCCCCCTCCAACAAACATCCTACGATTGCTTGCCTCAACGTGTATACCACGCCATACATTAGATACTAAAAATCCTTCGGCATATACATTTGCAGAAACTATATAGGTGCCATCCACAGGAGCAGTAAATATACCAGTTGTATGATCATAATCACTATTGAGATCCCATACTTCACTATCACAAATTATATAATAAGTTGAGTCATCGCCTGTTACATTTAAAACTGGTGTTGAAAGATGCGCAAGAAATGAAGATTGATGGGGAAGCGTTCGCGCACCATCGGAATCTATAACAAGATAGTCATTACCGAATGTAGAACCATATGATATTTTAAATTTATTTTCATCGGCAGAATCGACACCCATACGATAATAACCGGTTCCATCAATTTCATATTGTATAAATGAATCGCCACTTGCACCGGGATCAATAGTCAAATTTAATGTCCGTCGATTGATGCTATTATTTGTTGTCATATATTCCCCTAAACAATGGTAATATTGCCAACTACATTACGTACCACGAAATCTGTATTAGCAACAATACAAACCAATTCAATACAATCATATCGAGTCGTAGAAGCAAGAGAACCACCGATGCCAGTCGTAGTATTGTTACCAAGAAAATGAATCGTCTGGCCAGCATTTTGCGCAATAGTCCATCCATTCTGAGAACCTGCAACAGCTAATACAACACCGAGCGCTGCCGTAACCGGTAAGGTAAAAACAACATTTACTCCTACACAGTTCGCTAAATAACCCGTATTAATAGCCATTGCTTGCGTAGCACCAGTAACATTTACCCACGTAATACCACCATGTGCCGATAAATCGATACTTCCAGCACCATTCGTGATCGTTACAGAACTATCGGTTGAAGTTAATGTAGCAAGAACTGGATTAGCACCTGTACTGCCAATTGGAATCTGACCATTAGTTGCTACACCTAGTGAAGTTAAACTTCCAGTTCCATTACCAACCTGCAAAGCATGATTTGTGGTACCTGTCACATCAATAGTAATTGTATTTGTCGCAGGTGTTCCCGTTGTTGTAATATTATTGCCACCGACAACATCTATATTTCCAGCTAGCGGACTTACTGCCCCACCAACATCACCAGTCAGTGTTTGTATTGGAATAATTATCGAACTTATATCAAATGATCCTGTATTTGACATCATTGCTCCTATTTAAAACATGTTATATCGACACTTCCCATAGTCGGTGGATCAAGTGGATCATTTAACCGTGCATACCAACGCATACCAACTGGTGTAGTAAGCGAATATTCAGGACCTTTATTCCATTCACAATCAATACGCTGATAACTGTATACCGGTAGATAAAAGGCATCATTGATTCCATCATACGAAAATACTACTACCCTATTAGTTAAATTCTGAACATGAAAGAATCTAAAAGCCTGAGAAAATACAGTTCCAAGCCCCATATAAACTGCACCTAGCGAGTTCCATGGTAATGACCGTAATTCTATCGAAGTAATACGCTGTTCATCCATCAATATCCACTGTCACCATAAAAAACAGTTAAACTTACAAGACCAGTAGTTGGTACATCAATCTGTTTTACATATAAACTATTCCCCTTAGCAAGAAACAAACCGCTATCTTCAGTTTTATTGGCAGTAATATCAGTAGTAAAATAACCAGACGCAGGCAATCTTAAATGATCATCAATCCCATCAAAAGAAAAGAAGAGAAGCGCATCCGTAAGATTATATAAATATAATAATCGAATAGGATGATCCATCGGTGTTCCAATTGCCGTATAATTAGCGCCAATTGCCCCAAATAATGCCGTTCTACACGGTTCACACGAAAATCGTCGTCCTCCCAACATGGTAAAACTCCTTCTTCATATCTATGCTGAAGTTGCCTTATCTTCATCTCCTTGTGAATTCTCTTTTTTCATAGAAACGGCCCGTTGTGTTGCTCCTTCAACCATTGCATTAATTTCACGGAGCACATCATGAACGGCATCATATGCAGTTCCATAAGGAATTCCCATTGGCATAATAAATTGAAATAAAACCTCTTCGATTACTGGATCTTCTTGTTCACTTTTTTTGACTTCGATAGGTTTCTTAACTTCGATAATAACTGCACCATACTTAGTATTCATATATCGCCCTTTATATTAAAAGCCAATAAAAATAATTTTCCCCAGCATACCATTACATTATATAAGACAATAATATTTTTTGAGTCGCTCACCAATCGTTCAATGAGCGACTCCATATAATTAGTTGATAATCCAGAATGTCACAATAACATCGCCATTAAGCGCCGCGGCTCCGTTGTTTTTAGTATGAATCGTCAAAGTTCCTGCTGTTTGCGTAATAACACCTTCCAGAGTCATATCAGCATCATTCGTTCCACGGTTACTAACCGTTACAAAAACACCATCTCCAGCCCCGAGAGAAGAATTGGTAATAGTTAGATCTAATGTTGCACCTGAAGCAGTTGTTCGTCCTGTAAAAGTTGCAACTCCAACACGACCATTCAATGTCAATGCAACTCCTGCTACTGTTCCAGTTACCGGTGTCATCGTTACTTTACCGCCAGCATTAATATCTAAGCCGCCAGTTCCTGTATCAAGTGATATATCTGTTGCACCCGTTGTATTACCGATCGTAATTGATCGGGCTGCTGCACCAGTTCCTACATTAATATTCTGAGCAACGGCATCATTTCCTATACTAATAACGCCGGAAGATGAATTAAGCTCAAGCACCCCAGCACAATCTAATGTGATATCATCAGTCGAAGTTACCACAACATCACCGGTCCCAGACTGGATAACCGTTGCAGATGTTGTGTTAGTTGATCCCAGACGCGTTGTATGTGCCGTTGCCGAAACACCAATATCAACATTACCTGTTCCTGCATCTATAACAACACTTGATGCACCAGTTGAATTACCAATAGTAATAGTACGTGCTGCAGCACCAGTTCCTATGTTTATATTTTGAGCATCTGCGTCATTTCCGATACTGATAACGCCAGCAGTTGAATTTAATTCAAGAACCCCAGCACAATCTAATGTAATAGCATCGGTCGAGGTTACTGCAACATCGCCCGTTCCCGATTGGATAACGGTTGCTGATGTAGTATTGGTTGATCCTAGACGCGTTGTATGTGCCGTTGCCGAAACACCAATATCAACATTTCCTGTTCCTGCATCTACAATAACACTCGTTGCGCCTGTTGAATTACCGATAGTAATAGTTCTGGCTGCAGCACCAGTTCCTATGTTTATATTTTGAGCATCTGCATCATTTCCTATGCTGATTGCACCGGCACTTGAATTAATCTCAAGAATACCGTCAGCATCGATCAATATCATGTTATCTGAATTAATAGTTATATCACCTGTTCCAGTAGAGGATAATGCAATGCCGCCAGTTCCGGAATCCAATATAACATCTGTTGTACCGGACGTATTACCAATAGTAACCGTTCGCGATGCCGCACCGGTTCCTATATTGATATCCTGTGCATCTGCATCTTCTCCGATGCCGATAGTTCCTCCGGTAGAATCAATAGTAATATCTCCGGTACCATTAACATCAAGAATACCACCAGCAGTTAAGGTCAATGTACCAGTCCCTGCTTGCAATGTTGTTGCAGCAGCACCAGTTACTGAACCTACTATTGTATTATGCGCAGTACCATTTGAGCCAATATTCACTGCACCGGTACCAGAATTAATATCAATCGATGTAATACCCGTCGAATTCCCGATGGTTATTGCACGAGCTGAAGCTCCAGTACCAATATTGATAGCATTTGCATCAGCATCAACACCAATACCAATATCACCTCCGGTAGAATCAATCGTAACATTTCCGGAACAATTTACATCAAGAGTACCACCAGCAGTTAACGTCATCGTCCCCGTACCGGATTGTAATGTCGTTGCAGAGATACCGGTTACTGAACCAAGCGTTGTATTATGTGCAACACCATTTGAACCGAATTGCATTACACCGGTTCCACCATTGACCACAACGCTTGATGCACCTGATGCATTACCAATAGTTATGGTTCTTGCAGCAGCGCCGGTACCTATATTGATATTTTGCGCATCAGCATCATTTCCTATACCAATAGCGCCAGCACTTGAATTAAGCTCCAAGACGCCGACAGCATCTACGGTAATTGCATCAGTCGAAGTAATAGCAACATCACCTGTTCCTGATTGGATAATTGTTCGTGCGGTCGTATTTGTTGTTCCAACAGTAACCGTATGCGCTGCTGCATCCGCACCAACGGTAATATCACCAGTTCCTGAAGTAATTGCCACGTTACCATTAGTTGCAGCAATACCGATACCACCAGTACCGGATGTAATTTGCACCCCTCCTGCAGCATTTATAGCTCCAATTTGTACCGCGTCTAAAGCTGCTTCTCCACCATTAACAACAACAGAACCTAAAGTAGAACGTAAAGTTAAATCAAAAGCTCCCGTTACGGTAAAATCAGAAGGAGCTGCACCCCACCACGAAACAGGACCAGTAGTATTACCAATAATACCAGCAGTACCTGCATCAATATCCACACCAGAAACAGCATTTGTCGCTGTAATATTAATGGCATCCGCAGATGCAAGGTTAGAAAGTAATGTCAGGCCACCAACATCTGAATGAATATAAATAGAATCAACTGCAGTACCTTGATCGGCATGTATATCAATTGTTTCTGCAATACCGCCATTAGCATGGAGATAGATATCCTGCCCAGCATTCGTTGTCGATGTTATTGTCGATTGAGCTCCTGTAACGGTAATACCAAGATTACAAGTTACCAGACCGGCAAAAGTTGGATTATCTATTAAATCAATACCGATCGTATTAGCTACAGAGCCATCAGTTTGTATATTGGTTAAACCGACAACAGCTGTTGAACCAGCTAACGGTACAATGGGACCACCAATGTCAGTGGTAAACTGTGAAGCTACAGCGCCCGTAGCCGCGATAGTACAAGTATTTGCACCGTTAGTAATAGCAATACCAGCACCAGCAGTCAATGCTGCCCAAGCTGGCGCAGCACCAGTAGCACCAATAAGCATTTGCCCATTAGTACCAGCTGATGACTGGAGAATACCTGCTGCTGTATTAGAAACAATACCGGCAGTAGCAAAATCTCCAATTGTTACATTACCAGTTGTTACCGTTAAAGCATTGCTTGCCGTCATTAATCCGGTTGCCGTAATAGTAGTACCCGCATTAACAAATGTTGTCGATGTTACCGAATCAAAAACAACAGCGCCTGAACCGATAGGAAGCCATGTAGCCGTTCCACTTGCAACTTTTAATAATATATAAATATCGTTACCTACTTGATCAATCCAAGTAGATCCTGGTTCAGCTTGATCTTGAGTTGTAGGTGCACGCTGAGCAATAATAGGTAATGGATATAATTGTTGTAACGCATTACTAAGTCCATACGCACGCAAAGGTGCTCTTCGTTTAAACGCCATTCGCCTTCCTCTTCTTTAGGACATACACTAATAAATAGAGCATACGAATATAAAAATTCGGCAACAAGAAAATAACAATTGACACATGAGATTGGTCAATAATTATGGAAAATGGAAAAAGAAGGGAACGTCATCTCAAACTTTTAAGCGTGGAAATACCACTCGAATTGCATCGTGAAATAAAATATTATGCCTTACGACGAAATATTTCATTACGCCGCTGGATTATTCGCGCCCTTTTACAACAAATAAAAGATCTTGAGTATAAATAATCATCATCCAGAAACAACCTCATAGGTATTTTCCCAGGATTCCTGAGATGCAGGAACAACTTCATATATATCATTCTCTGGATGCTCAAGTTGTTTTGTTAACGCTTGATCTAACTTTTGTGCAAGCATCCCTGTCTGTCGTAGATTTTTTTTCGCTGCACTCTGAATCGTTTGATAAAAATATTTTCGCGCTGCCCGGCTTTTTTTCAGAACATCAAGTGTCTTAAATAATTTTTGTCCCGCTAAGCTGCCACCTACGGAAAGCCCTAATGTAATTGGTGAATATTTTCCGAATAAAAGACCGGCCGTAGCAAGTCCAATTTTTTCCGGTGTAATTGCACGCTCAAGAGTTTGTGTAATAATATTTCCCTTTTGAAGAGCGGAGAATATATCATTTGCATCTACAAGGCTATTATAAAATCGTGGATTAACTTTTCCGTATGATTGCAACGCAGAATTAATTCCTTCTTTTAGCTTGGGAAACATACGCGCAAAACCTGCAGGCATTTTTTCTTTGTAAAATGCATTATTAATATCCTTAGATAGATCCCATATATCTGCAACAGGAATTTTTTCTCTTTCTGAAAGCGTTTTAAAATACATCATTTTATCTGACCAAGAAGCAGGTAAGTCACCCCTTTCCTCAAGCTTTTCTAGAATAGCCATAACAGGCCGTACAGATGCTTCATTAATAGTAGCACCTTCAGGTAATGCTTTGCGTGCATCGCCATAAAGTTTATCTGCTATATCTTTAAATTTACGAGGACCAGCCAAATTAACCGCTATCATTGTTCCTAACTTTATTCCCTCCTGTCCTGCTTCGGGGACACCAATCTCTTTTGCAGCCAACTTAGCGATATTACCAAATCCAGCAGTCTTTAATGCATTTTTAAATGATATTTTCCCGCCTATAGGAAACATAAAAGCGGCGATATCGCCAATAATATCATCTCCTAATTGTTCTATATTATCTCGCGGTTCTAAGTATCCTTTACCCGCCAATGATTCTACAACAGGTGTAGTTATATATTCGCGAATTTTTGAACTCGTTGGAATAAACTCTTTATATTTGTATGAATCAACACCCGAAGGAAGCTTTTTTGCATATTCCTCACGAAACTTTTCAGTTTGTTCTTTTGCAAGCGTTCCAGTTAGGCCATTAATCCCTAAATTCATTAAAGAATCAAATAATTGCACAACATCACCAGGTAATCCGGCAAATGATTCAGCAAAACGTGCCGTAACACGTGTTCCATGGCGCAATAAATCTTGCGCCAATGATGTCGATTGTTGTGGTATAACATCATAAGATTCATCTGGCGTTTCCGGTGATGATATATTTGAATCTTTTAGTTCATCTGAAGCAGACCGCAAAGGTATATTTGAATCCTTTCCAGAATTCTTACCAAATAATGATGATATAGGAATAGCCATTAGATTTATCCTTAAGAATTAAATCTTTTTCCAATTACCAGCTGTATTGATATATTCTATTTTTCCTGTCTGTTTATTGCGTAATGCATCACCTTCTTTATATCGTTCTGCCGGTGGAAGCGAAACTGATGGCATTTTTGTTGATCCTAATGCTCCTTCTATTTTTTTTATATATGGTTCAAGTTCGGAAGAAACTTTCTCATCTACTATCATCTGTAAATCTATCGGATGCGGACGTCCTTTATATTGATTAAGAACATTGACCATTGTTTCAGGATAAAGTTGCTCAATTTGATTGAGTGCTAACAATGTCTCTTCAATTCGTTTTCTACCTTCAGGATTAATTACTAAATTAGGCAACGATTTAATAAATTCACGAACTACCATTTCAGAAACTCGTCCTTTGGTTCCGACGATAATACGACGCAATAAATCAGCAGCAGTTTTTTCATATTCAGCAGATTCCGGGCTTAATAAATATTTTAAATCAAGTTTATCTAAAAGTTTCACCATTAATGGATGATTAAGCTTGCCTGTTTCACTCAATTTTTGCATTTTACGGAGTCGTATTTCTTCTTTTTTGAGATCTTCCCAGCGATCGAGCATTTTTTCACGGTATTTTCTTGTTTCAGCACGACGACCAATCTCTGTTTTCTCTCGGGTCTTATAAATATCCCGTATTGCTTCATGGAGTTGTCGAGGATCACGGGCAGATAATATTAATTCTTCTTCTTCTGGGGTGAATTTAGACGGTGCTTTCATTTCCGTAGCTTGTGGCACTTCTATTGGTTGTGGTGTGGGAGCGCCTTCTCCGGATATCTCCGTTGGGGTTTCGGGAGTAATTCCATATTGTCCTTCAAGCGGTCGTCCTAAAAGAGACTCTTGAATTTTACGAAGATTTTGTTCTTGAAGAGCTGTTTTAACTGCTTGTGCACGTACTTGTGGAGCTTCATATGCCATTGCTTTATTTATTCCAAGCTTCTCATATAAAGGTTCCACATTGTGCGCTTCTTGCGATTTAATTAATTGCTGCATCTTAGCTTTTAAGAGTGCATCAAGACCGGAAGCAATACCGGCACTTACACCGCCACCAAGCCCTTGTGCAAGCATTGATCCTAAAGACGGTGTTCTCGGTAATAATTGTGCCATCTTCTCATCTCCTTACTGCAAATATTTCATTAAACTTAAAAGCCCTAAAGAACTAATACCTTGACCAAGACCTGGCGCCAGTGATCCAAGAAATTGAGCACCAAATCCTGGTTGACCGGCAATAAATTCTTGCTGAAATTGTGGTTGAAGACCAATACCCAGCAGATTCATTAATAAATTTTGCTGTTGAGCTCCTTGATTCATATTGAATTCTTGCTCAAGGCCTGCAAGGCGTTCACTTAAGCCAGCACCGGCAGATCCTAATGCCTGTGTAAAAGCACTTGAACGCTGTGCACCGCGCCCAGTAAATCGTTCTGCTATTCCTGGAACTATTTGTTCTTGAAAATGTCGTTCAGCTGATTTTCTTATTGGTCCAAAATCAGCTGAAGGTAATTGTTGCAATCTACTTAAACCTTGCTGCAATAACTGTTCCAAACCAGCTTGCTGGGGTTGCGTAAAACGAGGTAATTGTGCAGCTAAAGTACCACCTGGCATTTCATAGGCAGAAAATCCTGGCATTCCTCGTTGTATCATCGGTAATGTAGATGATTGATTTCTTCTCCTTGACAATAGACCTCCGAGCAATCCACCAATTCCGGAAATACCTGCACCCATTAAAGTTCCTGTCAAGGGATCCATTATATGCTCCTTGTTCAAATAACTTGTATTATTATTCAACTCGGTGTTAGCATAACGAGAGAAAATATCAAAAACAAGAAAGAGGAAATAATGGCAAGTTATCCAAATGATCTTCGTCTAGGTCAGTTTATTGGAACAACGCAATTATATGATATTTCTCGTGATCCTATACATTCTAAAGAATTTGTAACAAATCTTCGCAATAATCTTAATATTATTTCTTTAATACTTAATTCGAAAGCATCAGGACTCTACGTAAATGAAGAAATTGTAAGTGGTGAATTACTGTTTCCAGATTATAATCGCATCGATAGTGCAACTTCATCTTCATCGCAATTACGTCAAGGATATCGAAAAACAATTCAAACCGGTACATTACCCAATAGTGGTACAATTTCTATTCCACATAATATTACATTCCCACCAACTGCTGGTAATACAACCACTATTATGATGATCCTTGGTGGTTGCGCTACCGATCCCGTTAATAGACAATTTATTCCACTTCCATTCTCATCACCAGTACTCGCAGAAAATATTAAAGTAATGGCTAATAATACACATGTTATTATTACTACTGGCTCAAATCGTTCATCATTCACGCAATCGCACATTGTTCTTGGTTATATAAAATATTAAGGAGTTCTTTACAGAAAGAACTCCTGGCCTCGAGAACAATAACGAAGAAGAATTACCGTGAAGACGTAGAAGACATATAAAATGTCATACCATTAAGCACGAAATTACTCTGCGCATTACTAAAATCAGCAGTATAATTTGTATAATCTGTATAGAATCTAAGTTGAATGCAATCCCCCTCTGATCCGATAAAAATACGCCGTACAAGACGATTTTGTGTTTCCTCGAACGGATAAAGATCATAGGAATATGTTTCAAGTATAAAAGGCTCTAATACGGTCGGATCAGTAGCAGAAATTTTCCCCATAAGCAACGATGAAGTAGAAGGCGAATATTCTACCTTTATTGTTCCAACATCCGTTTTATCTACATCAAATTCAACACGTTCTATTGCTATGCGTTTACTCCCTTGATAGAAATTGAACTGTTTAGTATAAATATCAATGAGACTTATACGTGTAATTACACCGCCTCCTGTATATACTCCTGTCATAACATGAGCCGGATCACCAATAATTTCCAACTTTGTAACACCAGTAACAGGATCTATAGCAATTTCTTCAACACGATAAATTCGATTATTAATATTAGTAATACCCTGAACATATTCTATCTGTATCATATTACATGATTCATCCACCACTATATTATGCAATTTAACCGTTAACCATACTGATGGAAATGCGGAAATATCAATCTGAGTAATTTGTAATGAAGGCGCATTACGTGTCATATGAGAATCAATAAGAAAGGTAAATCCCTCCTGATTTCCGGCTATTACATTTTTATGTTGCGATTGTATTGAACCACTTCCCCACGATGACATCCATTCGGCCCAAGTCCAAGTAATCATTTCCCACGTAATATCAGCAACATTTTGATAATAGCCAAATGCTGTTATCGAATCATCAAAAAACGACCACGTATTATTACGATAATTATATGCTAATATTCGATCTGGATATGTTGTATTATGCGAACTGTTCGGGAATGTCCAATAAACCATCTCATTACTATAATCACGAATACCTGCAACACGTTCTATACCAGCATTTTCATTATGGATATTAAAAACTTCATCAGGAATACGTTCATCTATTCGCGCCACATTAAGACCATTGCATACGTGAATTCCTGATTGACCAACTGCAAGTACACCACTTTCAAGGAGCACTACAGAAAATGTTGATTCTGCTCCTAGTGCAATATCAATTGCTTGCCAAACAAATGGAAGTACTTCATTTCCTGTATAAACAAGCTCCCATGTACTTTTTTCAAAATAAACTATCAATCTGTCCTTAAAAATAGCAGCAGTAATGATCGCTTCCTTTGTTGGCGCCTCAAGCCAGCCCCCCTTACCTGCAATATTATCATACCAAGCATCAGCAGCAGTAGGATCACCATTCATACACCAGCGAACACGATTAAAATAAGATGAATCTACACCATTTGTCATCTCGAGGGTATTAAGCGCTAATAATCTATTTTTGAAGGAAATGATTAATCGTGCAGATTGTAATTCATAGTTGGCTGCACCGTCTCTTGTTTTGAAGGTCGTTTGCGTCCACGTCGAGGTAGTTTGATTCCAGTAACAGATTTGATCGGCCCGATTATTATTAACAACAAATAGATAATATTCATTATTTGTCGCACCCCGATAATTTGTACCCCAAAAGAACTGACTATCAGAACCACTCCATACAAGTGTACCAAGTCGCGCCCATCCATTCCCAACGCGGTTATAAGAAAATTTTGTATCAAATGCTATGACAGGTTCATTACTAATTTCTGCTGATTCAATATTCATAAATCCCATAACGGGTAACGATGGGTACCAATAAACTGCAGTCGTAGCTGCAGCTCCATTAAATGTATATGCAAGCGTTGTCGTATTATATTGTGCAACTGTTGCAGCACCAGTATGTAAAAGATTAACAGGAACTCCCGTTGCTTGTACGGTAAATATTTCACCGCCAATAGAAAACATTTGGCCAATACAATCATTGCCAGTAATTCCACCAGGAATTGCGCCGGTAGCCTCAGTACAATTTCCTACTCCATTAGTCGTATTGATTTGTATTCGTAACCGTGAATATAATTGCTGCAATGCTGCTGTAACACCAGCACCAGTTAATGATCGGGTCCCCACACGTTTTTTGACCGTACCACGCCATACATACGCATTTCTCAGCCATGCAAAAGCATCCTCTGGTAACATCCACGGCTTGACTGCAGTTATCAGTCCAGATTCATATGGTCCAATAAAAAATGGACGCCCCATATTACACTCCTATCACAAACCAATGACAGGTAGTCATTACAGCATTATTTCCCAATCGTTGAACGCCAGTAACATTTAACGTAAAACTAGCACCTGGGTTCAATGTCCAGGTACGCAAGACAATTGTTTTATTATTGGTAGATAAATCGTCAGTGCGCCCAGTAACTTGTACATTAAATATTTGTGTAAAAAATGGCGCATCATTCTTTACGATAGAAAAATCGTTTTGTCCTGTTCGCGTACCCCATCGCAGTAATATTCCTGAAGGTAAATAAGTCCAACCATCAGTTGCAGCTCCTTTGGAAGTTATCGGAATACCAGCAGTTCCGAGCGGTCCTGCTTTCTTAAAATAAAGTTCTTGCGCACCTGTTACTGGATTAAGATAGTTATACAAAAGAATATTAGTACCGGAAACAAGGGGGTGTGTGGCAGAATTAACAAAATCAACCTTACTATGTTCACCCCAATTACTTGCCGCATCAATGGATACATGATTAACACTCAAGGCCGTATTAATCGAAGCAAAATTAGTACGTATTTGTGATTGAGAAGCAGCTCCAGATTGTGTTGCTAAAGGAACATCAAAATATGTAGGCATCTACATTCTCCCCGTTTCTATAAATTTAATATATCATTATACCGCCCACTAGGAGCCGTATAAATAGTTGCAACACGTTGATTCGATTGTTGTATCAACGTTCGACGTCCACATAACGACTCTTGTTCTTTAAATTCCGGCATTATCTGTGCTACCGATTCTGTATCCATTCTGTCTTCGAATATTTTTTTTGCTGCACCATAGGCAATATATTGCCAATATTGTTCTAATTCAGGTTTACTAGTAGCACCGAGCAATTCACTCGGCCGAACAAATGCCTCAATAGAAATTTTATAAACCTGATCGGGAACAGGCCGTACGGTAAATTTATTATCAAAATAAAGAACCGAATTGGGCTTAGATTCGGTGTATGATACTGTTTGTGCATAAACGGTCGAATTGGCTGCTGGAATTGACGTAAATATAAAATTATACACACCGGTTACATAATTTATTGTTCCTTGACTAGCTGTTTCGTTGGGAACAACAAGATCGCCATTTACCGTTGGAGCACCAGCAATAATTCGTGGAACATCTTTAAGAAGAATACCATTATAATTAGCATCAATTGCCGTAAAAAGAACTGAATTCTGTAATACTGGTATATCATCAAGTGTTCCATTAAATGTTGCATTTATACCATCCCCCGTACCAATAGAGCTCTCTAATTGAACTGCCGGATACATGGTAAAAAAATCATCATATGATTGTGTAAAATACGCTCGCGTACCAGCAATATATACCGGTACATCATTAGTAATAACAACATTCTTTAAATTATAAAGTGGATCATCAGTATTTACAGTATTTGTACTATATGTATCGATATAAGGTCGTGTATAAAAAGAAAATACTTGCTTAAAACTTGTTAAATGCAAGTGTTCTGGAAAATCATAAAGAATAAAGGTATTAACGTATTCATCGATCTCATCACTCGTTAATTGTGATGAGGATGGCGATCGCGTTAATAATCGTACCTTTTTTCGTATTGCTACGAGCGTTGAATCTGCCATAATTTACCCTATGTTAGATTCTTTACCGATATGACCTCATCTATTTGCCTTTCTCCTAAATCATTAATCTCCTTAAATTCAAGGCTATCAAAAGTACAACGATGTACTTTATAACCAACACACTTAGATGGTTTACCATCAGAACCCAATAAATATTTATGCACTGGATACCATACATTGTGACATAAATGCTTTGCTACACCATAAGGAATCGTATAAATCTTTCCATCTTCTAATTCATATCGCTCTATTGGGTCACCTTTATACTTTCTAAATGAAAAACGCAATGTACCGCCTTGCAATTCAAGAAATCTAAATTTTCCTGTTACTAATACACGATCTTGATCTCTCATATATCTAATACGTTTTGCAAGTGTCATACCCTTTAATTTTTGTTCTTTAGGATTAATATCACGATGTTCTTTTATAGAGCCAATCAATCCAGTATTTTTTATTTCATTATTATGTTGTGCTTCAAATGCAACAGCTTGCTCTTCTACGGTGCGTAATGGTATTACTTTTCCTGGATTTGCTTCGTTATGTTCTATCATAGTTATCCTTCTCATGGACGGAGGTAATATAGCGTATGCTATATCACCTCTACATCATTATTTTATCCAATTGTATTGGTCAATGTTGTACCAGCTTGCCAAAAGATTACATCATTTAATGAACCTGCTGGACTTGCGGTACCGGCTTGAAGTCTCATTCCGAGATATTCAGTATCAACTAATGCTGTTCCTACCGTAGACAAAGTTGTTCCATATGGAATTACTTCTGCTGGTGTAAATGGAACTGCAGCTGCTGCCGGGAATGCAAACGCTGTAAATCCGGTAGAATCAATATCAACAGTAATTGTGTTATTTGTCGTATTTACTGCAGTGACTGTTCCACTCAAACCATTCATCTCAATCATACCGTATGCTGCGGGTACATTAAAACGTACTTCCATGCCAACTGAATAGCCGTGTGTTACCGTTAAAGTAATAACGGCGGAAGCTGCTTGTGTAATTGCAGAGATATAACGTGGTCTTGGTGTCTCTGGAATTGGTCGTTGATAAAATATTTTACGAAGAGTAGCAGTTGTACCCGCAACCGCAAGCGTTGATGCCCATCGTAAATTAAACTGTGTATCAGTAACCAAATTATTAATTTCGAAATCTATACCGGCAAATTGCGGTGCGCCAGTAATATTCGAAAGCCGAACTACATCACCATCAGCAAGTCCTGTAGTACTAGTTAATGTTACTAATGGTGGTGTTGCCATACTAATTGCAGTAATTGTTGTATTAGCAGCACCAGGAGTTGCTTCATCGACCGTATTAATATAATAAAACCCTGTACCAGCGGCGAGTTGATTTATTGCAACTGTTTGATCGGCAGCAGGATGGTACCAATACATCCCACGACCATCAGTCATACCACGTTGCCAGTAATATTCAAATCCATGACCATTATTAGCAGCATCGGCTTCTGTAAGGTTATAGACACGCATCCAATCTATATCGGAACGCAGTTTAAGTGTCTTATAATTCCCATCAGACGTAAAATACCCTTGGTCAGTTATGATTCCCATAAATATTCTCCCTCATCTTATACATTTAATGTTGCGCGTAATTTGATAACCCATTCATCATTAAGAATTACAGGTACCTGTGCAAATTTATAACCTACGGTAGCGTTTAATGCCAATGCAGTATCATACATAGGATCACGATAAATAAATTTCGCTGATGCACCATCTTGTTCTACACATGCAATTGCTTCCATTCCGCATACAAATATGTCATAAACAGTTGCACCGGCAGCAGAAGCAGAAGGTGATTTAGAACCTGCAGAAGAATAAAGGAATCGAATATTTTGCGCCGCACCAAACTCAGAACGTAATACCCCATTTTGGTTAGGATAATTTTCAGTCGTTACAAAACCAGAAACTGTACGCAAATCAACCGTCAAATCAGAATGACACAATCCAAAGAATGATGCTGCAATAGGTGCCGTTCCAAATTTATTGGCGCCCTCTATACTATCAAGAATAGTGTGGGCATCATTTCCTGCGAGCATTGCAATAATTACTGAAATATCTGAATCAGTTATTTCAGTAGGCGTATCACCATTAGCACCGCCAACGCAATCAATAGAAGTCGCTGTAGCAGCCATCATATTACGCATCAATTCATCTTCTGATTTACGCATACTAACGCCAAGCTGAATAGTTGCTTCATTAAGAACTGGATCTTGATGTTGTAATTCAACTTGTTCATTCAAAATAAGATATTGACCATACCAAGATGGCGTCGCATCAATAAATACATTTGATAATGTAGTTGGTGGTGGCATAACGCCGCTATCCCCTAAGGGAACTGTTGCTGTTGATAATGTATTATAACGAATAAATCTTAACGTACGCCCTGAATTTCGTGGCAAATATTTCTTAGTCGCAGGGATACTATGAATCAAATATGGTGTTTTAACGGCAAGTAATTTAGTAGCGCATGCCTGCTGAACGGGGAGAGGCATTGTTGTATTCGTAACAATATCCAATGGCATAATAGCACTCCTTTTAAAAAGATAAACCTATCCAATACATTTATTAACGAACTATTCATTCGTCCTTGGATGGCGAGTCCATTACAGCCTTGGATGGCGAGTCCATTACGGCCATGAGTGAGCGACGCTCATTACAGCTCA
>Ga0256846_1000123_pt1 | contig 34280 bp, 27 predicted proteins | sample TevniametaG_FD_189098 | JGI IMG/M metagenome (GOLD analysis project Ga0256846, IMG submission 189098) | Tube worm associated microbial communities from hydrothermal vent at the East Pacific Rise, Pacific Ocean - Tevnia | ecosystem: Host-associated > Annelida > Integument > Unclassified ...
ACTCTTCCGGTTGCAAACACCACTGAATCGAATCGTATAGAAAAATTCTCACTCCCTCCCAAAAAAGATACGATAAGCTTCCCGTCGGAATTATGTTCAATTGATTTTATATAGACACCGGATAATATCTCACTTTTATCAGACATCCTCACCCTTTCAACAAGAGTACTTAGGGCACGGGGTTTATTTGAACGTAAAGCAATAGTCGTATTATTTGATCCGGAAAGAGAGAGAGCATAATCGAATGCAGCATCACCTCCACCGATAATCAGAAAATTTTTCCCCGATAGACCTATAAGTTCTGTAATCTCAAAAAAGATATTTCCTTTAATTTCATCGGAAAATCCATCAACAGATTCCGGATATACAGGAACTGTTCCCGTTGCAAAAACGACATAGTCCGAAAAATATATACCTCTGTCAAAAAAAATTTTGAATCTGTTTTTTTTTCTGTCAAATTTAACGACTTCAACCTTTGAATAGATAACATCAATATCAAGTAAATCCAAGTGTTTACCAAAAAGATCCGATAAATTCTCTCCGCTTATTCCTTTCGGAAATCCCGGATAATTCTCTATCAAATATCCGTTACGAAGCAGCCCTCCGACTCTTTTCTTTTCGAACAGGAAAAAACCGATTCCAAATCTTTTTAGCTGAATTGCAAGAGAAATTCCTGCGGGACCGGCTCCGATGACGGAAACACTTCTGAAATTCATTTAACCGAACCGCTCTATAACCTCGTTTGCAAAAACCGGATATGCAAATCCATGTGAAATATTCAGAAGTGATGATAGATGGAAATCTCTATTATAAGTTGCAGTAAAATCAATCCCGAAAAAAGTATCATACCCTCTTACAAATGCTTCTCTTGCAGTTGTTTCACAACAGAGATGGGTCATCACTCCTCCGATAAGGACCTGGGTGACATTTTTTGCCTTTAAGATACTTTCCAGATTAGTATTGTAAAATGCATTATACTGCGTCTTTTCAATTACAACTGCTTTTTCACTTAATTCCGAGTCAATAAGTTCGGAATACTCATCTTCTTTTCTTATGAAATCACGCCACCATTTCCCCATCTGTTCCGCATTCTCTTTTGTATTAATATGACGTGTCATAATTACAGGCATTGAGAATTCAAAAAAAATATCACTTATCATCTTGATATGTTTAATAATAGACTCCCCTTGAGGAATAAAAGCATGAGAATTCTTATCAAAAAAAAATTTTTGCATATCAAGAATCAGGAAACATATATTCCCTTTTTTCATTTTTAATTCGTGCATATCACGAAATTTCAGAATATTTTTTAAAATTCTATTTTCAGGATCGTCTTTTATTAAAGAATCAAAATACTTCTCTTTAATCATCATTTCTCTTTCCCCAAACCTATTTTTCTCCCGCAGTTTCAATTAGAGAGGGTTTTAAAAATTTTTTCATTTGCTTTCCCTTTTTATTGAATAAGTAATTGATTTTAGACTAACAAAAACCATCAGTCAACAGATCAGAACAAAAACTTTTGCTTAATATTGATTATTTTTTTTAGGATACATAGAATGAACTTGTTAAGATTGATCGGGAGGAATAAATGAAAAATTGTGAAGAGATACTTATTGAAAAAGGTACAAATATGATATTTGTAAAAGATGATGTCAATATAGATGAAGCCGTCAGAATTATGCTTAAAAACAATATCGGGGCAATTCTCGTAAAGAGAAATGAAGAGGTGATCGGTATTTGGACGGAGCGTGATCTTATGAGAAATATTACAATGGACAATTTTGATCCGAAAAAAGCAATAATCAAAAATTATATGACAAAAAATCTGATTTCAGCTCTTTCCACTGATAGCGTATATAATCTTATGGATAAATTTCTCGGTAAAAGATTGCGTCATCTTCTTATTGAAAAAGAGGGCAAATATATCGGTCTTCTTTCAATCGGAGATGTCATAAAAGCAACATTAAGAGCAAAAACCGAAGAACTCAACGAATTAAAAGCCATGGTCAGTTGGGATTATTATGAAGATTGGGGGTGGCAGAAGAAATAAAAATGATTAAAAAAACAAATTCCAAACTATTGTTTTTTTCTATCCCAATTATAGTGATATTGCTTTTTTTCATTGGGGAAAACTTATTGTTTGTTAAAAAAGCAGGACATGGAATGAATGTAATTCTGATAACCGTGGATACACTCAGAGCCGATCATGTCGGAGTTTATAATAAAAATGAAGAGAGCATTACACCGAATATTGACAAACTTGCCGACGAAGGAGTTATCTTCAAACATTGTATAGCTCATACCCCTTTAACTCTTCCTTCTCACGTATCTATTCTTTCCGGAACATATCCTCTGTATCACCAGGTTAGAGATAACGGCAGTTTCATTGTTCCTGATGAGTTGAAATTTATCAGTGAAATATTTAAAGAAAACGACTATTCCACTTCAGCTTTCATTGCTGCATTTGTTCTCCATTCAAAGTGGGGGCTCGCTCAGGGATTTGATACTTATAGTGATGATTTTGATCTTTCACTCTATAAAACCGTCTCACTAAGTAAAATCGAATTTAAAGCGGAAAAAGTTTTTAACAATGCAAAAAAATGGATAAAGGAGAATAAAAAAAATAAATTTTTTTCATGGATACATCTTTACGATCCACATTATCCCTATTCTCCCCCATCCCCTTTTCTTAATAAATACAAAAAAGATCTTTACAAGGGAGAGATCGCATACACCGATTCTATGATTGGAAAATTCATAAAATTTTTAAAAGATGAAAATATTCTTGATAATACAATTATTATTTTAACAGCAGATCACGGAGAAGGAAGAGGTGATCATAAAGAAGACAATCACGGTTTCTTCATTTACGAATCCGTTATACATGTGCCGGCTCTGATCAGAGCTCCTTTCAAATTCCATGTAAAAAATTTCACCCAAACGATAGGTCATGTTGACCTGATGCCTACGATTCTCGATCTTGTCGGTCTCCCGATTCCCGACTCATGTCAGGGAAGATCACTCGTGAATGAATTAAACGGGGAAAAAGCAGTAAATGAAATTACATATACGGAAACATATTATCCTAAGTTTCATTATGGATGGTCGAATTTAAAAGCTCTCTATTCCGGTAATTATAAATTTATTCTTTCACCGAAACCCGAGCTTTTTAATATTTCCACCGACAGGAATGAATCTGATAACATCTATTTTAAATATTTTAATCAAGCCGGAAAGATTAAAAAACAGATGGAAATTTTTATAAAAAAGTTTTCAGAGAACAGAATATCTCCGATAAAGAACAATAAAATGAACACTGCCGATATGAAAAGATTTAAATCTTTAGGATATCTTTCAGGAAGTATAAAGATTGATAACAAAACACCACTTGCAGATCCGAAGGAAAAGTTTTTTATTGTTAAAAAAATCAAAAACGCTATGAGTTTTGTCAAAGCAGGTGATCTGTCTTCTGCAACAAAACTGGTTATGGAGATACTCGGAAATGACAACCGGATAATTGACGCTCACGTTGTTCTCGGGAACATCTATGTTGATAAGAGCAATTATAAAGAAGCTTTACAATGTTTTAACAGAGCAATGAAATTAAAACCTCACTATAACATTATAATGGGCAATGTGTTGAATTGTTATATAAAATTAAAAATGTATGATGCCGGCATAAACAGGGGGATTGATTTTTTAAAGATTTTCCCGAGAGATGCAACGATCCTATTGAAACTCGGTGAATTCTATTTTTTAAAAAAAGAGTATAAAAAGTCGGAAAAATATTTCACTAACTCTTTGGAACAAAATCATTTTAATTCAAAAGTTCTATTCCGCCTTGCTGAAATAAATATTATAAAAAACAATAAGAAAAAAGCCAAAGAATTTATAGAAAAGATAAAAAACATTAAACCTGATCATAAAATGCTTCCATATCTTTATATAAAGCTCAATCTTTTGGAAGGAAATCTATCCAAGGCAGTTAAACTGCAGGAACAAGAGATAAAAAACAATCCTCTGAACGCCGATTCGATTTATAATCTCGGATTGCTTAATCTTAGACAAAATAATCATAAGAAAGCCCTTGGAAACTTTTTTTCCGCAAAAAAACTAAATCCCGGACTGAGAGGACTTAATTTGAGAATTGCACAAATCCTCGGACGTAGAGGTAACCATAAAAAAGCTGAAAAATATTTAAGGGAAGAACTCAAGTATTTTCATAATTCAATTCCTGCTTACTATGGTCTGGCAATTGAATTATATCAACAGAGAAGATTAAAAGCTGCAGTTATAAATTTCAAAAAGGCTATTGCTCTCAAACCTGATTTTGTAGATGCTCTTTTTAACCTCGGAGTTGTTTTATCCGAAATGGGGGAAAAAAAAGAGGCTATATCATATTTCGAAAAACTTATCATGATGAAACCTAAAGATATCTATGCAAGAATAAAACTTGGAGAGTTAGTAAGAATAACCGACAAAAAAAGAGCATTATCTCATTTCAAAATCGCTTTAACACTGGCAATTGAAAAAGGGGACAAAGCATTAATTAAAAAAATAAAAGCATGGATCTCATACCTCAAATAAAATATTGCAACAAGAACAGGATAAAATCACTTGACTATCAGATTTAATATTGATAACATCGAAAAATATCTATTTACCGGAAATGAAAATGAAAAAATATATATTTATAGGAATAACGATTCTGTCACTGTTTATCTTTTCCATCTCATGCAAAAAAAAATTCGGTGAATTCAATCTTCAGCAACTTTCCGGAAATATAGTCTATAATGCCGTAAATAACACCTCTTCTCTTCAACTTCAGGTAAAAGGAACTACATTAAATTATATTAAAGGTTCATTTAAAAAATGGTATTTTGTTATCTACAACAGCGATAATGAAGAATTGTTAAAAATTTCAGATGAAAACTATATGAATATCAGTTCCGATATAGAGGTTCAAAAAACAGATGTAGATCTTTACTATGATGGATTTCTGATTGTTAAAACAACAAAGAATATTCCCGGAGACATATTAAACGGGGGAACTCCCGACAGACTGTTATTAAGATGTACAATAGAAGATCAGTATGGAAATGAAACCGAACATGTTTTAATGGGTCTTGTCCAGTATTTTAAAATCGAATTTTAATTTAAACACAATCGTTGTTTAATAATCCGTTAACTTTTACTTCGGAATTAGGAAAAAGAATTCAAAATAATGAATAAATAGTCACCTATAATCCAAAATATTGATTTTTTTTTTACAACAAAATATCAGATCTTAAGCAAATCCAATGATATCTATAATATACACTAATTACACTTGGAAATTTATTTTGGTATGAAACTTGCATTTATATATTGTGTTTAAAAAAAAACAATAAAAAGGAGGATTCATGAAAAAGATTGTGTTATTTATTTTTGCAGTCACACTTCTGGTTTTTCTTGGAAATAATATCTATTCCCAAGAACAATCCGGAGAGGTTATCGGAACTGTCGTATTAGAAGACGGTTCTGCTATTCCCGGAGTTCTTATCGAAGCAAGCGGTAAGAATCTGATAGGAAAGAAAACTGCCGTTTCCGATGAAAACGGAGCTTTTAGAATTCTGGGATTACCCCCGGGAGAGTATAACTTTGTTTTCACACTTGAAGGATTTAAAACCTACAAGAGAAACGGAGTAACGATAGTTCTCGGAAAAACCATTAAACTGAACATCGTAATGGAAACGGGCGTTATAAAAGAAGAGGTGGTTGTTTCCGGAATGGCACCGGTTATTGATGTCAGAAACAGTGCGGCTGCCGTAAACATCTCCAAGGAAGTTTTCCTCAAACTCCCCAAGGGACGTGATTTTACAAGTCTTATTGTAACTCAGGCAGGAGCAAATAATGAAAACATCGGTGGCGGACTTCAGATGGAAGGTGCATCAAGTTCAGAGAACACTTTTTTTGTTGACGGTGTTAACACGACAACAATAGAAGGCGGAGTTTCCGGACAGAACATCAGCTATGACTACATTGAAGAAGTACAGACCAAAACTACCGGTTATAATGCAGAGTTCGGCGGATCAATGGGTGGAGTTGTAAATGTAATAACGAAGAGTGGTGGTAATGAATTCCACGGCGATCTGATCACATATTTCAATGCGGATTTCCTTAATGGAGAACCGAGAGATTCTCTAAGATTAAATCCTATTGACAGTACGAAAGCCGAATATTTTCATTATCCGAAAGACAAATATACTTCCATTGAGCCCGGTTTTTCTCTCGGCGGTTATCTGATAAAGGATAAAGTTTGGTTCTACGGAAGTTTTGTTCCGAGATTATTCAAACAGACAAGACAAGTAGATGCTATCGGACATCCGGAAGCAGCCGGAAAAGAGTATTCATACACGAGAACTTATTTTAAGGGATCGGGAAAAATTTCAGCGGCAATCACACCAAAACTTAGATTAACATTGTCGGGAACTCTTGATTCGCAGGAAGTTAAAAAAACACTTCCTCCTCAGTCAGGATCATTTAATCCAAACGCATCCACATATGAGGATTACGGTTATAAGTATCCCGGACTGACACTTGCAGCAGGAATTGACTGGTCTATCGGAGATAACTCTTTCCTGAATGTTCAGGGAGGATATTTCCGTACAAATGCATACAGCACGAATATTCCTGAAAATGTACCGACAAGATTACGTCATATATATTCAAACTATGATATTCCGGGAATGCCGGATGATCTTAAAGTTCCCAGAGGATACTCAAATGTAGGATGGAGTGATATCTATCTTGATACAAAAAATATCGCAAGAAAAGTTTCAGCTAAAGCCGACTTCACAACTTATCTGAATGCAGGCGGTGAACATGTAATTAAAACAGGTTTCGGTTGGAACCAGTTGTTCATGGATAAGAGTCAGGGTATCAATACACCTTACTGGGCTTTTTATTGGGGCAAATCCATCTATACAAAATTAGACGGTACCGTTGTTCCGGTAAAATACGGTTATGCAAGAGAACTCGGACCTTACGGAACAATTGCCGATGCAACAAGCAACAGATTTTCCTTCTACCTTCAGGATAGTTGGACAATTAAAGATAAGTTGACGATAAATTATGGTGTCAGACTTGAACAGGAAGAGATTCCTGCAATGGCTAAGGGTCATCCTACAGCTTTTGAATTTAAGTTTTTTGACAAGATCGCACCGAGATTCGGTTTTGCATATGATATGAAAGGCAACGGAAAAACAAAGCTTTTCGGTAGTGCCGGAATCTATTATGATGTTATGAAACTCGACATGGTCGCCGGTTCTTTCGGTGGATTAAAATGGGAAGATTCATGGTATGAAATCGTAAATCTTGACTGGAGACTTTATGACGGTCAGAAAGGATGGAGTTTTACAGGTTCAACCGATCCTATCAACGGCGGACAGTTCTTAGAACATAAGAACCACAGAATCCCATCATTTGATACTATCCAACCGGCAGACTCAATGAAACCCATAAGCAAGATGGAGGTTTCTCTCGGATTTGCCCAGGAATTAAGCAACAACCTGGCTTTTACATTAAGAGGTTCATACAACAAAATGCTTCAGACTATCGAAGATATCGGTGTTCAGACTCCTTTGGGAGAAAAATACTTTATCGCTAATCCCGGTAGTGATTGGATAAATGCAAAGTATAAAGAATCCGGTGATGCAGGACTTATGCCTCCGGGAAGGAAATGTCCGGCTCCTAACAGAGAATATTATTCTCTTACATTCCAACTTGATAAAAAATTCTCAGATAACTGGTTGGGTGGTGCTTCATTAACCTTAAGCAGACTTACAGGTAACCATTCGGGTCTTGCAAGTTCCGATGAATACGGAAGACATAATCCCGGTGTTGAAAGATATTGGGATCTCTGGTTCTTTATGTATGATTCACACATGAAAGAAGTTATCGGACTGCTTCCGACGGACAGACCGATGGATTTTAAATTCTACGGAGCATACACCTTTGATTTCGGTCTTACAGTCGGTTTTAACGGTTATGCAAAGAGTGGAACTCCATTGTCAACCGAATTCATGCTCGACAACCAGCAGGGATGGTATCCGAACGGTAGAGCCGACCTCGGAAGAACACCATTCATCTGGCAGATCGATTCTTACATTGAATACACATTAAAGCTCGGTAAAGCTAATCTTCAGCTAAGTGCCAATATCTCCAATCTCACAAACAACAATATCGCAAGAAGAACATACACTCGTATTTATGACGCAGCCGTATATCTCAGTGATTCGGAAATCGCACAGGGTTTTGATGTTGATACCGTCATGAAATCTCTGGGACTTGAACGTGACCCGAGATTCTTGATGAATCATACTTTCCTTCCTCCAATCTCAATCAGACTCGGAGCTAAAATATCATTCTAAGCTCATAACTGAATAAATCAGTTATAAAATAAAAAGAGCCCTCTTGTTTGCACAAGAGGGCTTTTTTTTTATATCTTTAGGTATTAAATAGTATCTTTCTCTTGACCAGAATTTTATTTAAATCATCAACGAAGACTCTTATCTAAGCGTAAAGTCAACAGAGAAATTACAAGAACTAATTGATCTTGATATAACATATTCAATAAATAGTTGAAATTTTCCTGATAATATTCCATTTTAGCAAAAGTAAGTTTCAGCTAACAGGATATTTGTTTTAATATTTAAATATCAAAAATTATTTGGCTCCTTTAAGACTATCAACAACAGCTTTAATACCGTCTGCTTCCGGAGATTTCGGATCCAATTTAAGAAATTTTTTAAAACTTTCAACAGCAGATTTGATATCACCCTTATTAAGATAAGCATAGCCAAGCTTTAAATATGGTACTGACCATTTCGGTTTTATTTTAGATGCTATTTTATAATACTTGATTGCACCTTCGGAGTTATTGTTACCAAAATAGATCTCTCCTACATTATATGCAAGGATCTCATCTTTAGGATTCATATTTATCGACTTCATAAAATATTCCTGCCCTCTCTTAAGATCATTCTTCTTAACCAAAACCTCACCTATTCCCGCAAGAGATTTTGCTTTAATCTCAATTCCGTCTCTATTTTCTTTAGCATTTTTTATTACCGATTCATATTCGGTTATTGCTTTTTCATACTCTGCTTTTTCCTTGAAACATTTACCTATATAAAAATGAACCTGATATATATCAGGATGCTTATCGGCAAAATTTTGAAATGAAATAAGAGCTTTATCATATTTTTTTTCTTTTAAGAGTTTAATCCCCTCATCTATTGATTTTACATCCGATTTCAATTGTTCCGTAGCTATCTCTTCCACTGACTTTTTTAAAACCATCTTAACATCACGGTTTTTGTTCATTGTAAAAACTTCGAGACTTTTTGTGGCAGGAGAATAATTTTTATAAGTAACTGTAATTTTCCAGTAACCGTATCCAAGCGTTGAAAAGATCCATACTCCTTTTTTGTTTGTAACAGTGCTGAAAACCCGTCTGTTTTCTTCTTTAATAGGAATTATCTCAGGTTTACTCCCCGATTTCTTAATTGATCCGATCAATTGAATTTCCACATTTGCTCCGGAAACGGGAGATTTGTCTTCAAAAAAAACAAACCCTTTCAGTCTGCCTTTACCTACTCCTGTTTGTGAATAAGCAATCTGGGATAGTAATAAAATCCCGGATATCATAAAAATAAGAAACATTTTTTTCTGTAAATTCATTATCACTCCTAAAATTATATATAAAATTTAATTTTTTATCGCAAATTTTATTTTTTTTCTTGTCTCTTTATTATCTGTATGGTTCTTGAGTATTACTGTCATAACATATTTTCCCTGTTTTAAATCTATTGGAAATTTAATTGTATAATTATCCGACATATCATCCAGGTCCTTTTCAGTCAGCCTTATCTTAAACTCTCTTTTTTTCACAATTTCCTTTTTTGTTTTCATTCTTACTATTTTCAAAGTCACTCCTATTGTGGTGGTATTATAAAGCCCTCCTTCCTCAGGTGTAAAAGAGATCGTAGAAAATGGAATAGTGAGTGAAAGTAATATTTTACCCTTGGACTTTTTATTCAACTTAATATTAAAATCCATAGGGATTTTTTCTCTGGACACTTTAGGTTTAAGCATAATTCCAACAGTATTTAGCATTCCGATCTGTCTGGCACTGATCGGTGAAATTTTAAAATCATTTATTTGAAAATAATCAACAAAAATCACAGGAAAATTACCATACAACCAGACAATATGAGGATATGAATCTAAGGGTCTTTCTCCTGATCGAGAATAAATTTTACCCTGATAGAACCTTCGTTGGGACGGAGGTCCCAATATCATGTATATTCTTCCTCTATCTGTTTTCCATCCGCTTTTTTTCCCATTCCTGAAATATTTGTTGGCATATCTCATTCTGTTGTAGTATTCGGTTTTAAACTCATTCTCTTCCGTTCCGGGATCAGGATCTCTTTTTTCCCAGAACTCCTTTTTGAAAATCTCACGATCTTTCTGATTTGTCAGCGATAAGAATTTTTTCCTTTCCTGCTTTGTTATTATAAGAGAAACCTCATTCAGAAATATTTTATCATTTTCCGGTAGACTTTTGACAAGGATTCCGGAGCTGTTACAACCGTTTGTTAATATAAGAGTTGTCAAGAAAAACAAAAAAATAACAAATAAGATATTTCTATTTTTTATCTGCATTTCCATTCCTCCCATTCAGCTTGTTGATCTTTTCTATTATCTTTTTTTGTTTAGGCATTATCGCAAGGGATTTTTTCCATATTCCGAGAGCTTGATCTCTTTTGCCCAATTTAAGATAAGCATCACCAATAGAATTTAATATATCAATGTTTGTCCCTGTATAATCAAGAATCTTTCTGAAATATTCTATTGCCTTTTCATAATCTTTTAATGCCATAAGCGAATAACCCATAACCTGATAGAAATTATAGCGTTGATTAGTTTTGAGAAATTTTGTTCCGATTGAAATGTTTTTTCTGTGTTGCCCCAATAAAAAGAGAATCTTACAATAATCATATGCAATTATACTATTCCTTGGATTTTTATAGTAGGATTCTCTTAATATCTTATATCCTTTCAGATAATTTTCGGAATTAACATATTGGTTCCCTATTGTATTGGAAATATATGGGTCATTCTTTAAGTTGGATAATGAAATATTCCATGCTCTCTTAATTATTTTATTAAGCGGAATTATAAAAGGAACTGTTTCCACAGCGATAATTTTACCTTTAGAGAACAATTTTACTTCAATTTCATAATAGGAAGGTTTGAAACCCTTCAGATCAAACGAATGGAAAACATTAATATTCTTCGGGAAATTTAAAATTTCCAATTTATTTTTTTTAATAGCAACTAAATCTTTTTTCAATGAAATCAATACATAGCTTCCGTTATAATCATTCTCATTCATACCGATTATTTGACAATACACATGCAATTTATCATTTTGTGAAAAATCATTTTTAGGAGACATAACCATCTGTTTATTGTTAATTAAAAACGGCTTGAGTATATTTCTATTATTCTCTTTTATCTCATATGACAGGATAGGTTTCATAATTATAGGAGTTTTAGGATTGGGAATAACAACTCTTTTTTCCATAGATGTAAACTCTTTGGAAACAACATTTCTTATTAAAATATTAATATCATATTTTCCTTCGATCAACGGAAACATATCCTGGAAATTAAAAAGTTTATTATAAATAGATGAAAGTTTTTTTACATCTATTGAAACGGGAACTTTTTTACTGAAACTGTAAACAACCTTTTTATTCTCATTGATAGCACTACCTATCACTTCGAGAGTGGAATAGAGTTTGTCATCACGTCTCTCAAGAGAAAGCTTTTTAGGTTCGATCAGATAGTGAACAAAAAATATTCCGTTATCATCTCTTATTACACTTATCTTCGAGCTGTTTGGAATATAATTTGTTGAATATTCCACATCTATATACTCTTTATACTTCAACAATTTTGATGCATAAGCTGTATTTATCCTCTTAGTAGGGGCTTCCACTACTCTTTTCTGGATAAGAATATCGGAAGCCATAGTCGGTTTTCCAAAAGAATTTATATCACCCTCTATGAGATTTAAGGATACTTTTGCCACATCCGGATCTATTCTAACCAGCTCATTATACGATTTCTTTGTATCACCAGTACTTCCTTTATAATGCATAAGTAGGGAAGCCGGACCATTTTGAATCGGACTATACAATACATAGTCACCGCTATTATACGGCTTGAAAAAAACAACGTTAAATGCATTAGGAAGCCCGTACTTCGCAAGCCCCTGATAATACCAGATAACAATCGGTCTCAATTCAGTCTCATGTTCATATCTTAAAATCGATTTCGGCTTACCAAGTGTTATATATATCCTCCCCATTTCCGTTTTCCATCCGGGAGTGGGTGTACCTCTTCCGAAAGTATCGGTAGCATATTTCAGTCGTTTATAATGTTCATTTTTATATTCATTGATTATTGTATTATGATTCGGATCTCTGTTTTTCCAGAAAGCATTGATAAACATATCTCTCTGCAGGTCGGTCTCAAGCATTTTAAAAATTTTTCTTTCAGCCTTTGTGATTATATAAGCTACATCTTTCTCCAACCATTTTCTATATCTTAAACCGAGTTTATGACTTTTTTTTGCCGGTATTAAAAAATTAACCGAAACAACAAGAATAATCAGTCCGAATAAGAATCTCCTTTTCATTTTTCCTCCTGCACATTCGTTAAAATTATAGCATTATATCTTGAAAAATCAACAAATTCAGTTTGTTTCGGATGTGATATATTTCATGTCGGATTTATCGGTAAGAAGATCAATAACAGAGATAACACAACTATATTCACCTTCTTTAAATTTAGGAAAATTTATAGAAATTGAAAATATTCTATTCTCGGATACCAATATTTTCTCATTATCAAATCTTACATTTCCAAAACCATCGGTTATTTTTATATGAATCTTTAGTTTTCCGAGTTTTTTCTCACCTTCTTTTCTCAGATAAAAACCGTTTATTGAAATTTTTAATTTTTTTTGATTGAAAACAGCATTCAATATTTTTACCGCCGGTATTTTTTTTTCCATTTTTTTAAAATAATTTTTTATATAATCCTGTCTTATATTGTTATCAAAAACAACTCTATATTTTTCATCGGACGTCACTACTTTTATTTTCCCCTTTTTATCATCCGAAGGAGAATATGTCAGCATGTATAAAATATCCTTTTTCTTTACAATTTTATCTAAGGATTTTTTAATATTATTGGAGGATATAAGATCACCGCCTGTTATCCTTGTCAATTCCCTGAAATTATTTTCAATGTCGGTTGAGACTCTTTTATACTCTATATCATTAGAAAGAAGACTGTTTTGGGTTTTTATAAATATAGTTTGAAAAACCGCACCTACTTTATAAAACAGCTTGGAAATCTGTTTGGTCGGAAAATCCTGACTGACATTAAGCGAGAGATTTATCCTTACCAATAAACTTGAAAGGATCTGTGCATAAGATATATCCTCCCCTCTGTCACTTATCCGAAGGTTGTTTATTAGATTTTTCACATAATTAACTATTTCCCCGGTCGGTTTTAATCTTGGGAACAACTCCATCTGATAAAAATTCACAACCCATTTTTCCCCTTTGATTCTATCGAGATATTGAGCAAAATTATAATAACCGTTAATACTGGGAGTCAGATATCTTCTCTTATATTCATTCCATAATTTAAGGTAATCCCCAAGCATTTTTCTTACTTCATCCGCCGGATTAGACCTTCCTCCTCCCGAAGCTAATTCAGACCTCATTCTGTAAATAATTGTCTTTATCTTCTCAACTTCCGTTACCTGTCTCATTCTTGCTTTTTTACTCTCTTTGGAGATCATTTTTAATACAAGTTCGAGAATCCTTTTCTTTCCTTTTAAATTATCAAGTATAAAGGTTCTGTTATTGACAAAGATCATCAACCTGTCTCTCTCTCTTAAAACTTTTTCAAATATATAAGTAACTCCCTCCCTTAGAGATTTGTTCAATTTAGTCGTTCTGAATACGAGAACAAAATATCTTGAAGATTCTTTTCTTTTCTGAATTATTTCACTGTTTTCTTTAAGATCATCAACAATAATCGTTATACTTTTCCTTTTGATCCAGAAACCGTTGATCTTCTGCAATTTTCCGTCTTCATACAGTTTAAAATCCCCTTTTTTAAGTTCATCAATAGGTTTCCCTTTATAAAACACTCTTACGGGAACTTCGACATTAACGACGGAAACATTTTCAACAATTCGCTTCTCTTTTTTTTTAATTGATCCGTATAAACTCAAGGATAAAACAGATATGATCAGCGACAATAAAATAAAGCTTTTTTTTAAGTTAAACTTATCTCTTTCCATTTGAGATTTTATACGTATTGCATTCATAATAGTTATTGTTTTTCTATTCGGAATATTTTATTATGCTCTAAATGAAAAAAATCTTTACGAAGTATAATAAAAACAATGTTTAAGATTAATGATGATCATAAAAGAGAACTTGAAAAAAAAGAGATAACCGTACAATCTTTTTTTTCTCAACTTGAGAAAATCAGTACCGGCAGTTCATATATTGAACTTGACAGACCTTCTCTTCCGTATGACGGGATAAAGATTTTATCAACTGAGGAACAAGAGAGAATGATCTCCATATTTTCAAAAAAAAGCAGATTTTATAAAATATCTAAATTTGTTCCCGCTTCCGGTGCGGCAACGAGAATGTTCAAAACGCTGTTCGAAATAAGACATTTGTTGGGATCAAATTCATTTTCAGACAAAATTTTAATGGAAAATTATGAGAATAATCATACTTTAGTGGAATTTGAAACATTTTTAAAAGGAATATACTTAAAAAAATTTGCTTTCTCAGAAGATATTTATGTGATTCTAAAGAAAATTGGATTGGGAACCAAAGAGGTTTTGCAAAAAGAAAATTACAGTATAATTGTCAACTCGATTCTCGATAAAAATGGACTCGACTATGGTAATACACCTAAAGCTCTCATAAAATTCCATAAATATCAGGATACGGGAATAACACCTCTTGAAGAACACATAAGCGAAACCTGCCTCTATATGGGAAACGATAATCGTGAAAAAATGATTCATTTCACTCTATCTGATCAATATAATGATAAAATTTCTCTTTTTCTTGATGAGTTAAAAATAAAGTTCTCAAAGATAGGAATGAATTTTTCATATGAAATATCTTCTCAAAATAAAAATACGGATACGGTTGCAATTGATCTTAAAGGTAATCCCGTCACTACTCCCGAAGGTAAATTACTCTTCAGACCCGGAGGACACGGCTCTCTCCTCTATAATTTAAACAATATGGACAACGATCTTATCTTTATCAAAAACATTGATAACATCACAACTTATGATCGTATAAACAGCTCTGTCAATTATAAAAAAATAATGGGTGGAATGATAATTGAGATAAGAGAAAAAGTTTTTAAATATTTAAACCTTCTTCCGGAGATAAGAAAAGATTCTGAAATTATAAACGATATATATTGTTATTCAAAAGATGTATTGAATATCGGTTTCAGTAAAGATTTCTCCGAATTTGATATTAATAAAAAAAAAGAGATATTGAAAAACAGACTCAATCGACCTATCAGAGTTTGCGGTATGGTTGAAAACAGAGGAGAACCCGGTGGAGGACCATTTTGGATAAAGGGAAATTCCGGCGAAAACATTCTGCAAATCGTGGAAAAAGCTCAGATCAACACATCCGACCTGAAGCAGATGGAAATCTTAAAAAATTCAAAATATTTTAATCCCGTTGATATCGTCTGCAGCATAACTGATTTCAAAGGGGAAAAATTTCACCTCCCGGATTTTTCAGATGAAACGAAATATTTTGTTTCCGAAAAAGATTATAACGGAGAAAAAATCAGAGTATTGGAACATCCCGGACTATGGAATGGAGCAATGTACGATTGGATCACTATCTTTGTCGAAACACCTGTTGAAACTTTCAACCCTGTAAAAAGTGTTAACGATCTTTTGAAGAACAATCATATTCCCAAAAAAAATATATGTTTTTATTCAAGATAAATCTGCTGTCACATATATTATTCATGATCATACTATTCTTGAAAAACAAAAAATTGACTAATTTCAGTAATTATAATAGCATTTTCGTATGAACTTATTCTCTTTTATAGGATGGTCAGGAAGCGGAAAAACCACTATCATCACACTTTTAATAAAAGAACTTATTTCGAGAGATTTCAGTATTACCTCAATAAAACATGTTCCGGGGAAATTTTACCTTGAACCGGAATCAAAAGACAGCTTTAAATATCTTGCAAATGGTGCCGAAGAAGCTTTTATCCTCAGCTCAAAAGAATTAATAAATACAATGCTGATCGATGAAAACTTTAATATATTTGACAAATACAAGAAAAAATTTGATCAATATGACATGGTTTTTGCAGAGGGATTAAGCTACGGCAATTATCCCGTGTTTGAAGTTTTTGACTCAACAAAGAATGACCGTCTGAAAGGAGATCCGAAAAAAATAACGGCAATTATCGGAGATAAAAATATTATTGAAGGGATCAGGTTTTTTGAAAGAGATGACATTGTTGGAATTGCCGACTTTATAGAGAAATTAACAAAAAAATAGAATTTGATACATTTTTTCAAGAAGGAGGAAACTATGAAAAGTTATAGAAAAGAGTTGTGGTTTGAATCTAAAGAAAGAAGGAAGTTTTTTCACATAACACCTTTAATTCGGAAATGCCTCAAGGAGAGCGGCATAAAGGAAGGAATTCTTCTTTGTAATGCCATGCATATTACTGCAAGTGTTTTTATTAACGATAATGAATCCGGACTGCATGCCGATTTTGAAAAATGGCTCGAAAAGCTTGCACCGGAAAAACCATACTCACAATATAAACATAATGGTTTTGAAGATAACGGAGATGCACATCTTAAAAGAACCGTCATGGGAAGAGAAGTTGTAGTCGCAATAACAGACGGAAATCTTGATTTCGGTCCTTGGGAAGAGATCTTTTACGGCGAATTTGACGGAAAAAGAAGAAAAAGAGTACTTGTTAAAATAATAGGCGAATAAATTTGTTAAAAAAAATAAAAATAATCATTCATTTATCATAATAAGTGTGATAAAATCCTTCCTTAAAAAAAGGTTTAATAAAATGACAACTTTTTCAAAGAGAAAAAAGTGAATCCGGGCAAAGATATTAATATGATTGATAAAAAAACCCTGATATCCTTTTCATTCATCAGGTTTAAAAAAAACAAATCAAAAATACAGGGGTATTTTAATGGAAAAAGATGAAAAACTGATCAATTCCGAAGCACTGGAACGAAGATCAAAGAAAAAACCTTCTCCAAAAGAGAATAGTTTGTACGTTATAAGCAAATATTGTAAGGGATGCGGACTTTGCGTTGATGTTTGTCCCACAGGTACACTGTTACTTGAAGACAACGTCGAGAGTAAATTCGGAATTTCAGTCAGAGTTGATGCACCGGAGTTCTGTATAGGATGCAAGATATGTGAGAACAGATGCCCCGATTTTGCAATATTTTCCAATTATGACCAGGAGAAACAATGACAAAAAGAAAAGTATATCAGGGTAATATAATCGTAGCAAAAGCGGCAATAGCGGCCGGATGTAACTTTTTTGCGGGATATCCGATAACACCTTCTTCGGAGATAGCTCAATATATGTCAAGAGAATTCCCGAAAATAGACAGAGATTTTATCCAGATGGAAGATGAGATCGCTTCTCTCGGAGCTTGTATCGGAGCTTCACTTTCCGGGAAAAAAGTTTTAACCGCAACAAGCGGACCGGGATTTTCCCTTATGCAGGAACACCTCGGTCTTGCTGTAATGGCGGAAATCCCCCTTGTAATAGTAAATGTTATGAGAGGAGGTCCCTCCACAGGAATGCCGACAAAACCTTCTCAAGCGGATATAATGCAAGCCAAATGGGGAACACATGGAGATCATCCTATAATCACACTATATCCTGCCTTTGCAGATGAAATTTTTTCAGAAACGGTAAGAGCTTTTAATTTATCCGAAAAGTTCTGGAATCCTGTCATTCTGCTTCTTGACGAAGTTATTGCCAAAGCTCATGAAGATATAGAAATTCCCGACCAGAAGAATATTGAAATATATAAATACAAATCGAATACATTAAAGGATCTTAATATCTATGACAGAATAATCGGCGAAAAACCACCGAGAGTTGATTTTTTCGAAGGATATCCCATTCATATAGACGGACTTGAACATGATTCTCACGGATGGCCTTCTTACGATGCGGATACAGCAGATAAAATGCAAAATTTAAGACTACAAAAGATCAATGATCATCTTGATGAAATAATAGAGTTTAAAGAATATTTTATGGATGATGCGGAAATTATGGTCTTTTCTTTCGGTGTCTCTGCAAGAGGAGCTCTTGCAGCTGTAAGAGAAGCAAGATCAAAGGGAATCAAAGTCGGTCTTTTTCAAGCTTTAACAATATGGCCATTTCCTGAAAAAGCACTCATTGAAAGATTTAAAAAGATAAAAAAGGTGCTTACTGTTGAAATGAATATGGGACAGACCAAATATGAGATAGACAGAATTGCAACTGACGATATTGAAAGAAAAGCATTGCTTAGAGCAAACGGCATACCTTTTACACCTAAAGAAATTGTAAAATCAATCGAGGAGTTTTAAAATGAGAAATTATGAAAAATATATCAGATACAGAACTTTTCCTACTCCCTGGTGTCCGGGATGCGGGGACGGAACAATCCTCAAATCAATTGCAATGGCATTTGCCGAACTTGACATTGATCCTAACGATATAATTGTCGTAGCGGGAATCGGATGTTCAGGAAGAATGCCTACATTCTTTAATACAAATACACTTCACACAACTCACGGCAGAGCACTTACATTTGCAACGGGAATAAAACTTGCGAGACCTGAAAAGATGGTTGTTGTTATTTCAGGTGACGGAGATGCATTGGCAATAGGCGGAAATCATTTGATTCATGCAGCAAGAAGAAATATCGGTATTAAAATGATCTTACTGAATAACGGAGTATACGGAATGACAGGAGGTCAGGTATCACCTTTAACTCCTCAAAAATTTATAACCGAAACAACTCCCTATGGTAATATTGAGCCTAAATTCTTAGCCGCTGAACTCTTAATTGCAGCAAGAGCTACATTTGTTGCCCGTGAAACGGTAAACAGACCGGTTCAGCTAAAAAATGTCATTAAAAAATCTTTTCTTCACTCGGGTTTCTCGGTTGTCGAGGCAATAAGCAATTGTCATATTAATCTCGGTCGGAGAAATAAGATGAAAAATCCTGTCAAGATGACCAAATGGATCGGGGAAAGAACCGTAACAAAAGAACAATATGCAAAACTAACTCCAAAAGAGAGAGAACACAAATATCCCGTAGGTGTCCTTCAGGAGACAACGGACAGATATGAATATTCCGAACTTTATCATAAACATATAGTCCCGGCCGCGAAACAAGCGGTAGCGGAGAATAATAAGGGGAAAAAATGAACGAAAGATATGAGATAAGATATGGTGCGGTCGGCGGTCAAGGTATAATAACGGCAGGAGCTCTGCTGGTTGATATTGCAGTGGAAAAAGAGAATAAATATGCACTTGAAAGTCCTACATATACTGCAACCGTCAGAGGAGGTCCGACAAAAGTTGATGTTCTGATCTCCGATAAAAAAATTGTCTTTCCTCAGGCAAGTGCAATTGATTTTTTTCTATGCACATTCCAAAAAACATTTGATCTCTATAAAAGCCGGTTAAAAGATGATGCCATCGTTGTTGTTGATTCCAATCTTGTTACGGATCTCGGTGACACTCACAATTGGAAGGTTTATCAGATCCCGATAATAAATGAGACAAAAAAGAAACTCGGGAATATAGTTTTAACTTCTGTTGTCACTTTATCAATAACTCAGAAACTGACGGAAATCATTGAATATGACAATATGTTAGCTTTTATTAAAAACTGGGCTCCGAAAGGATTTCTTGATCTGAATATCAAGGCAATCGAAATAGGTCGTGATCTGGTTTAACATCTGTTAAAGTTGACTTTTTTTTTAATTAACATAAAATTTCAATTATGGATACTTATAAAGATTTTTTAAAAGAACTCGATTGGCGAGGAATGATCCATAACATCACTCCGGATGCGGAAAGGCAGCTTGAGAAAGAGATGACAATCGCTTATGTCGGGATTGATCCTACAGCAGATTCACTTCATATCGGACACCTTGTTTCACTGATGATGTTGAAACACTTCCAGATGAAAGGACATAAACCGCTTGTTCTGGTTGGAGGTGCAACCGGAATGATAGGAGATCCGTCGGGAAAATCCGAAGAGAGAAATCTGCTTGATGAAAAAACTTTATTACAAAATCAGAGATTGATTAAAGATCAGATATCAAAATTTCTCAACTTTGACACAAATATAAACAATTGTGCCGAAATGGTTAACAATTACGACTGGATGAAGAAATATTCTTTCCTTGATTTTATAAGAGAGATCGGCAAACATATTACCGTTAATTATATGATAGCAAAAGATTCGGTAAAAAAAAGAATAGGTGAGGACTCCTCATCAGGGATGTCTTTTACGGAGTTTTCCTATCAACTCGTTCAAGCTACCGATTTTCTTGAACTCTATCTTAATAAAAACTGTAAACTTCAAATGGGAGGATCCGACCAGTGGGGCAATATCACGACGGGGATCGAACTGATAAGAAAAAAGACAGGCGGGGAAGTATTTGCTCTGACATGTCCTCTGATAACAAAAAGCGACGGGTCAAAATTCGGTAAAACAGAGACCGGAAATATATGGCTCGATCCGGATAAAACTTCTCCATATAAGTTTTATCAATTCTGGATAGATACATCGGATAAAGATGCGGAAAAATATATAAAGATATTCACTATTCTTAATAAACATGAAATAGAAGAACTTATTAACGAACATAATAAAGCTCCTCATCTGAGATTACTTCAGAAAAAACTTGCGGAAGAGATTACCATCATGGTCCATTCCAAAGAGGATTTTTTTAATGCAAAAGAGGCTTCCGGAATACTATTCGGAGCAGGGACAAAAGAAACTCTGGAAAATTTAAATGAAAAAGATTTTCTATCGGTGTTTGACGGAGTACCTAATTTCAATATTCCGGAGAAAGATCTCTCATCGGGAGTCAACATCACGGATCTTTTGTCGGTTCGGACAAATATACTATCATCAAAAAGTGAAGCGAGAAGACTTATAAAAAACGGTGGTTTAAGTATAAATAAGGAAAAAATATTAAATGAAACTCAAATAATCAATTCGGATTTTCTTATAAACGGAAAATATATTCTTGCTCAAATTGGAAAGAAAAAATATTTTCTGATAATAATCAAATAGCTTCCGGAAAATCAACCCGATCTCTCTGCTATTTTAACAATGTTATGCAATAAAAACTTAGTAAGGAAACTTCTATTATCTCCCTCCATTAGAGTTAAAATCACATCGGAATAAATCTTAAAATTCTTTAGTCTCTTTTTAGGGACAGAACTCTTTGATGGAGATCTCAATCTTAACGGATTGATATATCTTCTCCCTCTCTGAATCCCATAATGGAGATGCGGTCCGGTTGAACGTCCGGTGCTTCCGACATATCCGATAATTTTCCCCTGAACAACATATTTTCCTCTCCTTATACCTGGTTTTATTCCTGATAAATGGTAATAATGTGTTTTATAATTATTTTTGTGAGAGATTATGATAAACCGTCCTCTGACCCGACTATATCCGGTCCTAAAAACAACTCCGTCTCCGGAAACACGTATCACAGTCCCTCTTGGTGCTCCGAAATCCACACCGTTATGATTTGCCGAAAAACCAAGTATCGGATGTTTTCTTAATCCGAAACGTGATGTAACTCTCATAAAGGGCAGAGGGCATCTCAGGAACATTTTTCTTACTGCTTTTCCATCAGGATGGAAATATGAATATTTTCCCTTTTGGAATTCAAATCTTACAGTCCGAATAATTTTCCCCCTGTTTACAAACTTAGCGGCAATTAAATGACCGTATCCTACAAATTTATTTTGCACATATTTTTTTTCTATTAAAACCGTAAAAGAATCATTTTGTCTTATATCTCTGTTGAAATCCACATCATATTCAAAAAGTGAAGCCATCAGATCAGCGAGTTCACCTTTTTCTCCCAATCTAAGTATCGTTTGAAAAAGAGACTCTTCAATCACTCCTTTGATTACCGAAAGTTTGGTTTTTATTGGAATATTGATCACATCGGCAGAAAATTTTCCTTTTTTATTTTTTATTAATAAAAAACTACTATAATTAATAAAATATTTTATACTTCCCAAACCCGACCCATTATATCTAACCACATATTCATTTCCGATTTTAATTTTCCTTACATCAAATACTTTTGTTACGGCATTGATGATTATCTCTCTCTCATTAGCATTAATATTTTCATCATACAGAATCTTTTCAATAGTTGTACCGCTTCTTACCTTTCGCTTGAATTCAATAAAAGGCGGAGACAGAGTTTGTATATTTATATTTCCGCTTGTAACACTTTCAACCTGCCTGTTATCGGTAGTGAAAAATCCAAAAAACATTTTAATAAGTGAAACTGCCATAAATAAAAGCAGGAAAATTATTACAAAAGCTCTAACTCTTATTAAATATATTTTTTTTATCTTCATAGAAACTGATTCTACTAATGTTATAGGAGTAAATCAAATTTAAATTAGATACTTTTTATTAATAAAAAAATTTAAATATTTATAAAGGTTTTAAGATTAAACTTTGCTCAACTTTCAGTTGATCGGTTAATCTGATATAATTGTAACACTATGATTAAGTATGCTATGAAAAAAATCTTCGGAACAAGAAATGAGAGGGAACTAAAAAAATTCATACCGACAGTAGAAAAGATCAACGATCTGGAGCCGTCAATAGTTAAACTTTCCGATGAAGAGTTGAAAAACAAGACAATTCATTTCAGAGAAAGGATAAAATCAGGTGAAACACTTGATGATATTCTACCCGAAGCATTCGCCGTAGTAAGAGAGACAGGGAAACGTGTCCTGAATATGAGGCATTTTGATGTTCAGTTAATGGGTGGAATTGTCCTTCATCAGGGTAAAATTGCTGAAATGAAAACAGGGGAAGGGAAAACTCTCGTAGCTACTCTTTCCGCATATTTAAATGCATTGGAAGGGAAAGGTGTTCATGTAGTCACCGTTAACGATTATCTCGCCCAGAGAGATTCTGAGTGGATGGGTAATATTTATAGATTCCTTGGGCTGTCAGTCGGGGTTATTCAACATGAAATGGATGATATGGAGAGAAAAGAGGCATACAATTGTGATGTAACTTACGGAACTAACAATGAATTCGGGTTCGATTATCTTAGAGATAATATGAAATTTGATGTGGATCTTTTATGCCAGAAAGAATTTAATTTTGCAATTGTCGACGAAGTTGACTCTATTCTCATTGATGAAGCGAGAACACCCTTGATAATTTCAGGTCCTACTGAAGAATCAACATCAATCTATTATCAGGTAAATGATTTTGTTAAAAGGATAAAGAAAGATAGTGAAACATATGAAGTTGATGAAAAATCAAAAACAGTTGTTTTAACCGAAAAAGGTATAACCGAAGCAGAAAAATTTTTCAAAGTTAGTAACCTTTATGATCTTAACAATATGGATACTCTCCATCAAACTTATCAATCTCTTAAAGCACATCTTCTGTTTTCAAGAGATGTTGATTATCTGGTAAAAGATAATCAGGTTATTATCGTTGATGAATTTACCGGCAGGATGATGCCGGGGAGAAGATTCTCCGACGGACTTCATCAAGCTCTCGAAGCAAAAGAAAATGTCAAGATAGAGCAGGAGTATCAGACACTTGCAACTATAACATTTCAGAATCTTTTCAGAATGTATAAAAAGTTATCGGGAATGACCGGAACAGCTGTAACGGAAGCTCCTGAATTTAATGCAATATATAACCTTGATGTAATTGAAATCCCGACAAATAAAACACTTATTAGAATAGAATATCCCGATGTTATTTTCGGTAGTAAAGATGAAAAATGGAATGCTGTTGCAAATGAGATAAAAGAGTTGAATCGTAAAGGACAACCTGTTCTTGTCGGTACAATCTCAATTGAAAATTCGGAATTGATAAGCAGAAAATTGAAAAGGGAGCAGGTAAAACACCATGTTCTAAATGCTAAATATCATGAAATGGAAGCAGAAATAGTTGCTCAGGCCGGAAGAAAAGGATCCGTTACGATAGCTACAAATATGGCCGGAAGAGGAACCGACATTATTCTCGGTGGAAATCCGGAATTCATCTTAATTGAAGAACTTAAAAAGAAAGGATATACTCCGGAAACAGCACCCGGAGATATGACTGAAACTCTTATGGAAGATGTAAAAGCCAGACAAAAAATAGAGCAAAAAGATGTCCTTGCACTTGGGGGACTCCATATTCTCGGAACGGAAAGACACGAATCAAGAAGAATTGACAATCAGTTGAGAGGAAGATCGGGAAGACAGGGTGATCCCGGGTCATCGCGTTTTTACATATCTCTTGAAGATGACCTGATGAAAATACTCGGGAGTGAAAGGATTCGCGGATTATTGGTCAGAGCCGGTATGAATGAAGGGAATCCGATTGAGAACAGATTTGTCACAAAAGCTATTGAGAATGCCCAGAAACAGATAGAAGGACAAAACTTTCTTATGAGAAAACATCTCCTTGAATATGATGATGTAATGAATAAACAGAGAAAGCTTATCTATTCAATAAGAAAAGATATTTTATACGGGAAAGATTTTAAAGATCACATTTCGGAATTGACAACGGAGATATTCGACAGTATCTTAGGCTATCACTGTGATGAAAACAAGGAACCGGAAGAGTGGAATTTTGACTCGTTTAAAAAGGAAATAACCGCTCAATTCGGAATAAACGTTGATGATGTAATTAAAGAAGACTATATTGATGTCCCCTATTTTGAACTTAGAGACACTTTATTAAATTATTTAAAATCAATTTACTCGGAAAAAGAGCAGATGATCGGATCTGACAACTTAAGAGAATTCGAACGTTGGGTAATGTTACAGATAATAGATTCTCAATGGAAGGATCATCTGTTAAATGTAGATCATCTTAAAGAAGGCATAGGGTTAAGGGGATATGCACAAAAGGATCCGCTCATTGAGTATAAGAAAGAGAGTTTCGAACTCTTTCAGGAACTTCAGGACAGAATTGATGACGAAATTATTAAAACACTTTTCCTGTTTCAACCTGTTCCGGAAGAAGAGATTGAGAGTTTGAGAAAAAAGAAAAAATCCAGTCTCTCTAAACCAAGTTCCAAAATGCCCGGAAGAAGGTCGGGAAAAAGAAAAAAGAAAAAAAAGAGAAGGTAATTAATATGGAAAATAAATTTACCGAATATGATGGACTCACGTTTGATGATGTCTTACTTGTCCCCGGATATTCCGAGGCTATTCCGCGAGAAGTAGATGTTTCTGCAAAATTATGTAAAGACATTATTCTTAACATTCCTTTGATATCAGCCGCAATGGATACTGTTTCGGAATCCCGGATGGCTATTGCTATGGCTCAGATGGGAGGAATATCAATTATACATAAGAATATGTCTATCGAAGAACAAGCTCTCGAAGTAAGAAAAGTTAAAAGATCCGAATCCGGAATAATTGTTGACCCGATAACTCTTAATCCTGAAAATAAAATATACGAAGCCCTGCAACTTGTTAAAAACAAGGGTATTTCCGGTCTTCCGATTATTGATAAAAAAGGTAAACTGAAAGGTATTCTGACAAACAGAGATATGAGATTTGCCACGGAAACAGAACGAGAGATAAAAGAATTTATGACATCTGAAAATCTTATAACAGTAAGCGAGGATACTTCTCCGGAAGAAGCCAAAAAACTTCTGAATCAAAACAAGATAGAAAAACTTCCTGTAGTTGATAAAACCAATACACTTGTAGGTTTAATAACATTAAAGGATATTCTTAAATCCGAACAATTTCCGAAAGCATCAAAGGATAGTTTCGGCAGATTACTTGTGGGAGCTGCAGTTGGAACGGCAAAAGATACAATGGAGAGGGTTAAAGCCCTTATTAGAGAAAGAGCAGATGTAATTGTTGTCGATACATCTCACGGCCATTCTAAAAAAGTTCTTGATACCGTAAAAAAAATAAGAAAATCCTACAAGGATATTGCAATTATAGGCGGAAATATTGCCACTGGAGAAGCCGCTCTGGCACTAATTGAAGCAGGTGCCGATGCCGTTAAAGTAGGAATAGGTCCGGGCTCAATATGCACAACGAGAATTGTCACCGGAGCGGGGATGCCTCAAATAGCAGCTCTTATCGAGATAAAAAAAGCTGTGAAAAACAGAGTTCCGATTATAGCCGACGGAGGTATCAAATTTTCGGGAGATGTCACAAAAGCACTTGCAGCAGGAGCTGACACCGTCATGATAGGATCACTGCTTGCGGGAACCGATGAAAGCCCGGGGGAACTTATTATATATCAGGGACGGACCTATAAAAAATATAGAGGAATGGGTTCTATAAGTGCCATGAAACAAGGCAGCAAGGACAGATATTTTCAGGAAGATGAATATTCGGAATCAAAGTTAATACCGGAAGGAATAGAAGGCAGAGTCCCATATAGAGGAAGTGTTATGGAGATAGTTCCGTTAATGATAGGCGGGATACGTGCCGGAATGGGATTAACAGGATGCAAAACAATTGTGGACCTTCACAACAAAGCAAAATTTGTCAAGATCACAGGAGCATCATTGAAGGAGAGTCACGTTCATGATGTTATGATCACGGAAGAGTCCCCCAATTATCGTTTGGACTGATCTGATATCTTTTTTTATTTCCAATAATACTTTTGTATCGGTATCAAATTTTTATAAGGTTATATTCCGTATTACCGAATCCCAACTCTTTCGAATGATCAAGTTGAACTCTATAAGGGATATCGTATGAAACCCCGGACAATTTTTTCCCTATTCTCTCCTCAACAAGATCAAGTGATGCCGAATCAATCGCTACCGGGTCACTTGATATAAGAATACCTATATCCGGAGCGATCTGTTCATAAGAATTCATACAATCACAATCTTTTGAGATATTTGTAAGAAAATTAATAAAGATCATCTTTCCCATCTTCGTTTTACTAACCCCCAAAGCATGTTCCACTATCTTCTTTTGAAGTCTTTCGTAACTTTCACTCCAGTTATATCCGACTGCATCAAATCTACAGACAGCAAGGCATTCACCGCAACCTATGCAAACGCTTTTATTAATATAAGCTTTCCCTTCAACAAACGATATAGCTTCCACCGGGCACCACTTTATACACTCTCCGCAGGCAGTGCAGAATTTTTTTTTTATTTTCGGTTTTGATGTAGAGTGCTGGACCATCTTTCCTCTACGGCTCGAAAGTCCCATTCCAAGATTTTTCAGAGTTCCTCCGAATCCTGAAACAATGTGCCCTGTAAAATGTGTAACAACAACTAATGATTGTATCTTTTCAACAAGTGAAGCGATAGAAACTTTATTGTAAAATTTTCCTTCTATCGCTATCTCAATTTCTTCATCTCCCATCAATCCGTCGGACATAATTATCGGCATTCCCGTATTCTCTATTGAAAATCCCTGTCTGTTTGCATGCATAATGTGATCTATCGCATTTGTTCTGTTCCCTCGGTATAGTGTCGATGTCTCCGTTAGAAAAGGCAAACCACCCATATCTTTTATAAGCTCTCCAATTACTTTTAAATAGGTCGACCTTACAAACCCACTCTTCGGACCTTCTCCGAAGTGAGTTTTGACGGCAACCATATCTTTTTTACTGATAAATGAAAAAAAAGAATTTTCCTTTAAGCTCTTTTTAAATTTCCCAATAAGACTATCTTCGGATTCACTTTCTTTGATCTCAATAAAAAATACTTTAGAACTCATTAATTCTTTCCCTCCGTTAACTTTTAATTATAGAATAATCTATTCTTTTTTTGAATTCAATATTAAGATAATCTGATCAGAAAGATTAGTTAAAGATCTTTTCTGTTTTCAATAACATCTTCTATTTTATCTCTTAATCCCTCTACTAAAGCTTTAATCTCACTTAAAGATGCCCCTCTTTTATAAGCAGCATCAAGATTCCTTGAAACCGTTTCAAGCTCGGTAAGGCTGAAATATCCCGCATTTCCCTTTAAAGTATGTGCGATCCTTGCAATCATCTCATTTTCTTCTGAAATTTTATCTCTACTTATCACCTTATTTAAAAAGCTCCTTTTCTCACTCAAATCTTCCAGAAGTACATTGAATGCTTTTCCGAATAAATTATCCTTTTTCGGAATTCTGTCCGTATCTCTCTGTTTAATCATTTCACTTTCACTGTTACTCTCTGCCGACTCAAAAAGCCTGTACATCTCAGAGAATAACAGTTCAAAATCTATAGGTTTCGACATGAGAGAATCAATGATATCACTAAGGTCATCTCCATTCTCAAACTTTAGATCCGCCGTCAAAAGGATTATAGGTATTTTTACCTTCTTTTTCCTTAATTCTATTGCCGCTTCCATACCTGATAATTCAGGCATCTTATTATCCATTATTATTATATCCGGATTATAAAAATCAATTTGATGCAATAACTCTTTTCCATCATTAACAAGTTTAACAAAATTAAAGCCTCTCATCCTCAAAGCTTCATTTAATAATTCCCGATTAAAAATATCATCTTCGGCTACAACTATTCTTCTGTTTAAATATTTGTCAATATCTTCACGATTGATGGAATTTTTCTTGTCAGACAATTTATATTCTATTACCTCCGTTCTATTTGCAGGCAATGTTACGGAAAACTTGGAACCTTTTCCAAAACCCGATTCAAAACTGATCTCACCACCCATTAGTTCTGCAAGATTTTTTGAAATCACAAGACCGAGACCGGTTCCGGAACTATTAATCATTAATGAATTCTTGTCTGAAAAAAACGGGTCGAAGATCCTTTGCTTTGAATCCTCTTCAATCCCAATCCCCGTATCAGTCACTGAAAACTTTATAACTTCGGATTCAGATATATAATCTATATCAAGTGTCACCGATCCTTCTATAGTAAATTTTAATGAGTTTGAAAGGAAATTTCCCAATATCTGCTGTATTCGCCTCATATCTCCATAAACTGTTTTAGGTACGGTCTCTCTTTTTTTTATCTCAAACCGTACAGCTTTTTCACTAAAAAGATGATCAAATAACGAGGAAATATTTTCAATAAGATCATCTACTTCATATTGTTGAATATTCAATTTTATTTTTCCCGCTTCAATTTTTGAAACATCAAGAATATCATTAATCAGGTTTTCTAAAATCTTCCCCGATTTTTTTATATTTGAAACATATTTTTTCTGCTTATCATTAGTATCCGTTCCGGTCATAAGATCAGCAAATCCATTTATGGCATTTAAAGGAGTTCTCATATCATGAGACATATTCGCTAAAAATACAGACTTGAATTTTACAGCCTCTTCCGCTCTGTTTTTCTGAATTTCCATCTCATTATATGCTGACTCCAATTCCTGCTCCATTTCAACCCTTAATGTAATATCTTTTTTAATTGCACCGTAACCGATTATTTCATCATTATCAAGTTTGACCGGAAAAATTGTTGCTTCTTCTATAAAGTCTTCACCGTTTTTTTTTCTGTTGGTAAATTCACCCTGCCAGACTTCTCCCGAACTTATTGTTTCCCACAGATATTCAAAATATTTCTTCGGATACTTTGCAGCCGGAGATTTCAGAATCCTCGGATTCTTTCCTATAGCTTCATCAAATGAATATCCCGTATTTATTTCAAAAAAACGATTAACATACTCAATATTTCCTTTTGTATCCGTTAGAACAATTGAATCTGCGGCTTGATCGACAAGCGTTGCCATTCGTGCCAACTGGAGTTCGGATTGTTTGCGTATCGTTATATCTTCGATTATTCCATCTATTATAAAAGATTTATCATCAATATATCCTGCAATTTTTTCCGTCAATTTAACCCAGATCATATCTCCGTTCTTCTTCTTTAGTTTGATTTCACTACCATGGACCTCATTATTGTTTTTTAATATTTCAATCAAATTATTCCTGTCTGAGGATTCACAATACAATTCGGAAACTTTGATATTTAGCATCTCTTCCTCGGAATCATAATTCAAAATATCAACCATAAACCTATTTACTTTTAAAAACTTTCCTTTTGAAGTAGTTCTGAAAATCCCTACCGGAATATTAGAGAGGATGGTCTCAAAATTTTTGATCTCTTTTTTATTGAGATCATCAATCTCTATTTTTTTTTTCATTATCGGAACAGATTATAATTATCTTTCAGCATATATAAAATTGCTAATCAAGAGACCTTTTAATTTCAGAAATAGCAAGTTCCACTTCGGCTCTTTCATCTATGTTTTGAGGAGCAATGATCAGCAGATAAAAATTTACTTCCCGTAATTTAAAACGCCTTAGAACGATCTTATCAAGATTATTAATATCCATAGATATATTATTAGCTTCACTCTGATGTAAAAAAGATTCGGCTTTTTCAAGAGATTCACCTAGAATAGATGCATAAGCGGCAAGAACCTGATCTTCAGCAGGGCTATTGTAAACCGCCAATGGCAAACCATCCTCATCCGCAATAACAGCTCCCTCAAAGGAACCTCTTTTACACATTACAGCCAGCAATTTATAGAGAGGATCATCACCGTCAATTTCAAAATCAATATTTTTTTCAACCGTTTTATTTTCAGATGAATAATCCTTAAAAACATCCGGATCTTCAATATTTTCGGACAACTCTCTATTGGCATTGAAATCATCGTGTTTAATAAAATTTGTTGAATAATTTACTTCCGTTAACTCCGACTTAAAGACAGATGAAGAATTAATACCTCCAACGGTTTCTTCACCTCCCGATAACTCCTTCAGGAGATCTACCGTTTCGGAAAGATCAAAAGAGTCCGGCAATAGGTTCGTCATTTTCTTCTCCTTTCAAAAGTTTGCTGTTCCTCTCCTGAAGTTCGAGGGCAAGATCAATAAATATACGCCCCTGTTCAGCTCCGTTTGGCATCAATGAGACGGGTACGGCAAACATTCCGGCTCTTTCAAAATATTCATTAAACGGAATTACAGTTCTAAATAGTGTCTTTTCGGGGAACACATCATTAATCTTTGAAAATATATCAGACTCAATTCTACTGGAAGAATTAAACATATTAATAAGAACTCCTTCAAGATCAAGAGTCGGGTTTTTTTCATCCCGGACCATTTTCATAGCTTTTAAAAATAGTGGAATGGTTTTCAGTGAAAAAGTTTTGCAATTTACCACAAGAATAGTCGAATCACTCACGGAAAGGAGAGAAGTTACAACCGACCCTATTCCCGCAGGTGCATCAATAATAATATATTTATATTTATCCGAAAGACCTTTAATTGCATTCCCGAGATCTCCATTCCTTGCCATATTCTCAATAAGATCTATATCCTTAGGTTCGGGACTTCCCATACCGAGAATATTCAGGAATTTATCCTTAGTCATTTCAACCGCACTTGAAATATCGGAACTTACTTTCAAAACATCTATTATCCCCAATTTAGTCCTTTTTTTCAGATTACTTGCAACAGAGATACCTCCTTGAGGATCACCGTCCACAAGTAAAACCGAGTTTCCCAGTTTTCCAAGAGTATAGGCAAGATTAAATGCGATAGTTGTCTTACCGACCCCGCCTTTCTGACTCGCAATAGTAATTATTTTTGACATTAGTATAACTCCGGTTTACATCTTTACCTTTTGAAAAATTCAAAGGGAAAATCATTATTGATCTGTAGGAGAGATTCAATATTCCCCTTTATATCTCCGTCCATAAGAACAATAAGATCATCTATTCCCATATAAGAATTTTTTTTTACATCTTTAATCCCGAGAAGAAACTCCATTTTTCTCGTTATCTTAATTTTTTCCGATCTTTTGGAAAAATCACTTAACATAGAATTACATTCATCAATGTAGGTAAAATTTTTCATTAGAATATTCATTATACCAATTTTTTCATTTTCTTGGAAATCTTCGGAAATATTTGAATAATCAACAATAAACCTACCCTTATTTAGAAAAAATATTCTGTTTAATGCTTTTTCTCCGGTAAACTTTCCGAATTTACAGGAGATAATAAAACCATTTTTAACAATTAACTCAGCTGCCATATCCGGAAACTTTATTTTAGCGGATTTGCTACCCAGTTCCGCACTCTGAAGCAGATCTGCCAAAGGAAACTTTTCAAGATTTCCAGTTAAAAGCTCATCATTTATCCTGTTGGTTTTCGATCTCCTTATTGAAGCTTTTATTCTTGCTCTCAATTCAGCTTTATTAACAGGTTTTATAATATAATCATCCGCACCTATCTCAAACCCTTTAACTTTGACATCGGCACGGTCAACCGAAGTCAGCATTAAGATCGGAATATGAGAATATTTCGAATCGGATTTTATATCTTTTAATATTTCAATCCCATCCTTTCCAGGCATCATAACATCGAGAAGAATAAGATCCGGAAAAATCTCAGACATCATTTCAATTCCCACTTTCCCGTTTTCAGCATTGTATACGATATAACCCGAATCAGACAAATATTCATCAAGAACTGCAACAGTAACTTTATCATCGTCAATTATCAATATTTTAAGCTTTTCCATTTGAATTTCGATTAATTCTATCCTTTAAAATCAAGATTTTCATCAAGCAGAGATACTCCGCACTTAAGATTTTCCAACCAAATAAAGAACTTTTCAATATTTTCCTTTCCCGGCAATACCGCACCATGCTGAGGTGCAATCTGTTCTATATCAAGTTTTCTAACCATATTCACCCATTTTTTCAATATTTCATTTCCGGGAATAAATCTCTTATGAAAAATTTCCATATATTTTATATGTTCATCAAAATTTTCAACTCTATTATAATTCTGACCGAATGAAGCACCGAGATCTCCTGAAAAAAGTATCTTCGATTCAGGATCATATATTTGAAAATTAGCAGCAGAATGCATAAAGTGTGCAGGAATAACACTTAAATTCCTTTCTCCGACCTTTATTTCCATACCATCATCGGGAATAGGATTGATCCTTTTTGAAATATAATCATCAATCCCGAAATGCATGACAAATCTTGTCCAGTGTTCCGAAAGATATGCTTTGGCTTCGGTCAGCATCAGCCATGCATTACCGGAAGCAACAATATCCGGATCCTGATGTGAAAAAAATATATGTTTTAATTTTGAAACACTTACAACTTCCGCTATCTCCTTTATAAGCGATGAAAAAACTTTATGACCTCCGGGGTCAAGGATCATCGCCTCATCACCATCCACAATCACAAATTGTGTCGCCTGAATCATACCTCCAACGGCAAGATCATCAAACATAACGCATTTATGTTCATTGTTTTGATAAAGTATTTCCATGATATTCCCCTTTTAAAGAACAGAAAGAACCTTGGCGATCTCTTCGGAGGCTCTTGACATTCCAAGGAAGACAAGTCCCAATTTAGCTTCCGGTCTTGCCAGTGCAAGAAGAACCGAATGAGGTCCGGCTTCAGTAATAACAACATATCCGTTTTCTCCCTTAATGAAAAGCTGATTTATTTTTCCTCTTTTTAACTCTTCAGCAGCTTTTGCTCCCATATTTAAGATAGCTGCACTCATTGCAGCAACTTGAGTCTCCTCCGTTCCCTGAGGAAGTATATTTGCGATCATTAATCCGTCTTCGGAAATTATTGCACTGGCTTCAAAATCGGTAGTACTCGACTGAAGTTTGATCAAAATATTATTTAATTCTTCCGGCTTTGACATCTTTCCTCCTCTTGATCTAAAAACTTTAATTTAATTAAACTTTGTATTGATTACAATTGCAAACTTCTAATTATTTATTTTAACAATAAAAGTCTGAAATGTCAAAAGTCCGTACATCAGCAAGTAGATTGGTCTTGACCATATAATACCTAAGAATTATAATGGTTTTATGAAAGATGAAATTACGGA
>Ga0256846_1000124_pt1 | contig 34163 bp, 27 predicted proteins | sample TevniametaG_FD_189098 | JGI IMG/M metagenome (GOLD analysis project Ga0256846, IMG submission 189098) | Tube worm associated microbial communities from hydrothermal vent at the East Pacific Rise, Pacific Ocean - Tevnia | ecosystem: Host-associated > Annelida > Integument > Unclassified ...
CGGCAATGCTAAGAACGATAAGCCATTTCGGTGGAGTTGTCCCTTTGGGCATGTTCTTTCCGGTAACCACTTTATAGTTCATTACAGCAAGGATAGGTGCGGTAAGAAAAGATAAGGTTGTTGCCAGTGTTACCATAAAAAGCATACTGCCTTTCAGTAGACTTAATAATAAAATTGATCCGAAAGCTACAATAATCATCCATGAAAAATATAAAATATCTCCATGATTCTCATAAGAAAACTTCGAAAAAATCATTACCGTAGATTCTTTCATTACTCTTGAAAACGCATCAAGACAAGTTAACGTTGTACTAAACATTGTTGCAATTGCGGCTATGGCAATTATATACCTGCTCCATTCTCCGATACTTCCGGTATACAATGAAATAAATTGTCCGGCAAATACGGAACCGTTATTTGACAACACTTCCCCCGATCCGAATATAACCATCGCTCCCAATGAGAGGAAAAGTAGTGAGATAATTGATGTTCCGACATATCCCAGATTAAAATCAAAGAGAGTTGTTTTCATATCCTGCTTATAACCTAAATCCTTGTTCTTCTCAATTGTCCAAATGGAACTCCAAACGGAAATATCTATTGCAGACGGCATCCATCCCATTAGTGCTATCATAAATGGTATCCCCGTTTTATCCCAAATAACCGGAACAACGGCACCGGTTCTGTTTCTAAAACCGAATTTTGCAAGTGCAACAAAGAAAGCAACTATAGTGGTAACCGCTAAAACAACTATTATAATCTTCATAAATTTATCAAGAATCGAATACTTGCCAAATATAAGAATTGTTACCGAAATCATAAGAATAATAACCGCAAAAACCACCGGTGAAAATATCTCTCCGGTAAGCCAAGATACTAATCCCGAAGTTACTACCGTTACGGCAGCTTGGATCGTGAACATGGTACCTACCGTTAGGATAAAATATAAAATAAAATATCTCTTCCCCATATCTCTGTAACCGAAAATTAAAGTTTTACCGGTTGCCGCCGCATAACGAGCACCGAATTCAAAAAATGGATATTTGAATAAGTTAGCAAGAACAACAATAAAAACCAATGCATAACCGTAACCGGCTCCCGCTCTTGTAGATTGTACAAGGTGTGAAACACCTATTGCCGCTCCGGCCCACAACAAACCGGGACCAAGACTTTTTAATGATATCGATGGTTTATTTCTATCTGTTTTCATGACCTTTTATATGGAAATTTTATTACACCGGAAGTAATTCTTCAAGGAATTTAAAATGTATGGTATCATACGTTTTCAAAATTCAAAAATTCGGGAGGAAAAATGGCAGAAAAAAAAGCTACAAATGTTGTATGGCATGAACACATAGTGAAAAGAGAAGATAGAGAAAAACTTCTTAACCAAAAAGGTACTCTACTTTGGTTCACCGGACTATCTGCAAGTGGCAAATCTACGGTTGCAAACGAAGTTGCTTCCAGACTTTTTAATTCGGGTAAGCTCACATATGTCCTTGACGGAGATAATGTAAGGCACGGTCTCAATAAAAATCTTGGGTTTTCACCTGAAGATCGTGAAGAAAATATCAGAAGAATTTCCGAAGTTGGAAATCTATTCGTGGATTCCGGAATAATAACCACTACGGCATTTATATCTCCTTACAGAAAAGACAGAGATAACGCAAGAGAGATAATCGGTAAAGGTAGATTTATTGAGATTTTCGTAAAAGCCTCCATTGAAACTTGTGAATCGAGAGATCCCAAAGGATTATATAAAAAAGCAAAAAGCGGTGAAATAAAAGAATTTACCGGAATTTCGGCTCCATATGAAGAACCTCTAAATCCGGAAATAACACTTGATGCTGATAATCAAACAATAGAAGAAGAAGTTGAAACCGTTTTACAATATTTGAGTGACAACAATATCATTTAAAATGATTCATTTTAGTGTTGAAATTTCTAAAAAGATATACTAATTTATAAGTGTTGGTTGTGTACCAACTTTAAAAATCTTGTAAGCACAGGGCATTTACGTCCTGTGCTTTTTTTTATTCCTATAAATTTGATAATACTTGATATATGAATGCTGTAAGTAATGAAAAAAGATATAAATAAAAAACGATATTGAATATTGACTCCAAAGATTGTAAAAATTCTTTCTTCTTCAGACTCTTTTTAAATATATAGAATAAAATGAGTATAATTAATAATACTACATATCTAAATTTCATTGAGTCATATTCAAAAAAACAGATTACTCGATTGTTTACTCCATTTCATCCCAGTTTTTTCCAGTTTTAATTGATACCGTTAACGGAACCATCAACTCCAAACTATTCTCCATTTCATATTTGACTAATTTTCTTAACTCCATCTCTTCCTCGGGAGGAAGTTCAAATATAAGTTCGTCATGAACCTGCATAACCATTTTACATCTCATTTTTTCTATTTTTTTGTCAATTCTGATCATAGCAACCTTTATAATATCAGCCGCACTCCCCTGTATAATCGTATTAATTGCCATTCTGCGACCGTTATCCCTGATATTCTTATTTGCACTTGAAATCTCGGGAATGGGTCTTATCCTTCCAAGTATTGTTTTTACACTCATTGTCTCTTCACAATCTTCAATAACATCATCGATGAATTTTCTTACTCCTTTGTATTTGTCAAAATACATATCAATAAAGTTTTTCGCTTCTCCGTAACTAACCTCAAGTTCTTTTGAAAGTGAAAAAGGACCGGAACCGTAAAGTACTGAAAAGTTGATAATTTTTGCCCTTTTTCTCCTTTCATGATCGGTTAAAAACAGATCTTTTCCAAATACTTTGTCAGCAGTGTATTGGTGGATATCAAATTCATTTTGAAAAGCCTCCACGAGATTCTCATCTTTGGAAAAATGTGCCATTACACGTAATTCTACCTGTGAGTAATCCGCTGAAAGAAGAATATTTCCTTTTTCAGCTATAAATCCCCGTCTGACAGAAACTCCTCCGATCTCTCCAACCGGAATATTTTGTAGGTTCGGATTGGAAGAAGATAGTCGTCCCGTTGCAGCAACGGTTTGGTTGTAAGAAGTATGTACTCTGTCAAAACCGTCAACCGTATCAATCAAACCATCAATAAACGTAGAGTTTAACTTTTTTAATGTCCGAAAATCTATAATATTTTGAATGATCGGAAATCCTCTCAACTCATGCAAAACTTCACTGTCAGTTGAATATACACCTGTCTTTTTAGTTTTTTTAGAAGCAGGCAATCCCATTTTCTCAAAAATAAAAACCCCTAATTGCTGTGAAGAATTGAGGTTAATGTCATATCCGGCTGCATTATGTAATTCCGTTTCCAGCCTTTTAATTTTATTTGATAATAACTCGGAACATTTTTTAAAGTAATTAACATCAAGTTTTACTCCTTTAAATTCAATCTTTGACAATACTTCGGATAAAGGGATCTCAACATTAGAATAGAGATCATTCATACCTTTTTGCTTAATCACTTTTTTCAGTTTATCCACAAGAAGCAAAGATAATACTGAATCATCAATACAATATCTTCCGGTGTCCTCAATCTTTATATCTGAAATGCTCTTTTTGCTCTTCCCTTTTCCCGTTAATTCGTCAAATGTCTTCTGATTATATTCAAGAAATTCATAGGTAAGTTCTTTAAGCTTGTGAGTTCTTCTGTTTGGGAAAAGTAGGTATGACAATATCATAGAATCATCTGAGATTCCTTTTACTTCAATTCCTTTATGTCGAAGATGAAGCGTATCAAACTTTAAATTATGTCCTGTTTTTTTTATATTTACATCAGCAAAAATATCTGCAAACAACTCTCTGAAATCTTCAAAAACAATTTTTACCTTACCATTCTCATCTTCAGGGAATATAAACGGTAAATAATACCCTGAATCAAAAAATGCCATTGATAAACCTACAATCTCCGACTTGAAAAAATCAAGTCCGGTCGTTTCAAGATCAAAAGCAAAATATCCTTCTTTTAAAACCTTTTTCTTTAAGATTTGCAATCCTATTTGATCAAAAACCATAACATAATCAATGTCCGGAAGATTATTATCTTTCTTTTCATCAATTCCCAGTCTTTTTAGAATGGAATTAAAGGAGAACCTCCTGTAGAAATCAATAAGTTCCTTTCCTATAGTTAACGGATATTCCCAGTTTTTCTCCTCTATTTTAAGACCCGATACCATTCTTAAATCAACTAAAGACCTCGACATTTCCAAAGATTGGATATCACTAAATATCTTTTTCCTATACCTTTCTTCAAGTTTGTCGGGATTATTAAGTATATTATCAAGAGAATCAAATTTTATCAGAATTTTTTTTGCCCCTTTATCCCCGATCCCGTGAACTCCCGGAATATTATCCGAAGAATCTCCTGTTATTGTAAGATAATCTGATATCTGCTCCGGATATAATCCGAAAAAATCTTTAATCCCGTCTCTATCAAGTTCCCGTTTCTCCTTAGGATGCCAAATAGTTACATTTCCGTTTACAAGCTGATAAAGATCTTTATCAGCAGAAAAAATAATTGCCTTTTCATTGTCTTGCAATCCGAAAGTTATCTGGGCTATAATATCATCCGCTTCAAAACCGGGAAATTCAATATATTTAATTCCTCTATTCTTTAAATACTCCTTAACAAAAGGAATTTGTATTACAAGATCTTCGGGTGGAGCATCCCTATTTGCTTTATATGCCGGATATATTTTATTTCTAAAAGTTTCACCCTTTGAGTCGAAAGCAACAACTATCTTATCCGGATTTAGATCGGAAATAAGTTTCTCAACTCTGGAGACAAAACCGAACAGAGCACCTGAAGGTTCTCCTTTCAGCGTCCTCATATTCCTATTGATATAATAGGAACTGAATATGAGATACATTGCATCAATTATTAGAATTCTAAGGTACATTAAAATAAAATTCAGGTATCGGATGCTTCAGACATGAAATTGAGTACCATCTCATCTAAGCTTTCATCTTCAATCTGTTGAGTTTCCATAGAAATTAAATGTAAAAAATTACCTTTTTTTAATTCTGCTATAACTTGATCATGCTGAGTTTTCATCATAGCTTTTACCTTCTTCCTCAGTTCGTTACGTTCAAGCTTCAAATGACCGTATGACATACGCCTGGAAAGTAATATTTCACCACTATGATAAACAAGAGTCTCCATTGTCGGATTTCTTTCACCTTTATCTTCGGTTTGAATATGAAAAACTTCATCACGGTACTTAATATCAGTATTAAATCCGATAATCATAAACAAACAATAGTGTATATCGGAAAATTTGTCAAGATGAATTCGGCAATTCACGACTCTTTTCTAATCATTATTTTTTTTTTCCACTTATCGGTCTGTTCATAAAGGTAATAATAATATATAATTCTGTTTTAGTTCCCATATTTAGAACAACTATGAAAAAAAAAATTATACATCTAATTGAAAAATTCAAAACTTCCGAACAAATTTTTATGATTATCATTCCGGTTATAATCGGACTACTCGGAGGACTCGGTGCTGCCGGATTAAAATTCTTAATCCATTTCTTTCAAGATATTTTTTGGAAAAACCAAAATTATTCTTCCACTTGGTTACTTACTATCCTAATTCCTGCAGGGGGTGCATTCATCGTAGGTATGATAATTTATTTCTTTTCCAGTGAAGCCAAAGGTCATGGTGTCCCTGAAGTTATGGAAGCGATATCACTACGTAATGGAATAATCAGGGCAAGAGTTGTCTTCAGCAAAGCTATCGCATCTTCCATCACAATCGCTTCCGGAGGGTCGGTGGGAAGAGAAGGACCTATTATACAGATAGGTTCGGCAATCGGATCATCACTCGGACAACTTTTTAAGATATCAAAAAGGAGAATGCAGACACTTGTCGGATGTGGAGCGGCAGCGGGAATTGCTGCGGCTTTTAATGCTCCAATAGCAGGTGCAATGTTCGCAGTCGAAATACTATTAGGAGATTTTGCCATCAGCCAATTCTCTCCGATAGTAATTTCATCTGTTACTGCAACCGTTGTTTCACGAGCTTTATTTGGGAATTATCCCGCTTTTGTAGTTCCTAAGTATGAACTCCTCCATTGGTTTGAACTGATACCATATGCAATTTTAGGACTTATTGCCGGTCTTGTAGGTATTTTATTCGTTAAAATTCTATATTTTTTTGAAGATAAATTTGATGGAGTTAAAATCCCCGATTTTTATAAAACGGCAATGGGTGGAATTCTCCTCGGGATTATCGGACTTTTATTTCCGCAAACCTTTGGAGTCGGATATAGTGCCATGAACATTGCTCTTCTCGGAAATATGGAGATACAGCTCCTTTTCGCTCTTATTTTTCTAAAAATATTGGCATCATCAATTACTCTTGGATCAGGAAGTTCAGGTGGCATATTTGCACCATCTCTTTTTATGGGAGCAATGACCGGAGGAGTATTCGGAAATTTACTTAATAAAATTTGGCCAGGTATGACTGCAGGTCCAGGTGCTTATGCTCTTGTAGCTATGGGTGCAGTTGTAGCAGCAACAACTCACGCACCGGTTACAGCAATCCTAATAATTTTTGAAATGACCAACGATTATAAAATTATTCTTCCTCTTATGATTGCAACGATAATAAGTCTGGTTGTTACAAAGACCGGAAAGGGATCAATTTATACAATTAAATTATTGAGGAAGGGAATTGACATTAGACATGGAAGAGAAATAAATATATTAAAATCGATGAAAGTAAAGGATGTTATGAGAAATAGCATTGAGATTGTGTGCCCCAAAACTTCCATAAACGAACTATCGAACAAATTTCTACTATCCGAGCACAATTTTTTCTATATAGTAAATGAAAAGAACATAATTACAGATAAAATATCCCAAACCGAACTGGCTGCAGTTGCTCCGGATTATGAAAACCTAAAAGATATAGTTGTTGCTACGGATATAGCGACACCTAATCACTTTGTAGTTACCGAGAATGACCATCTTGACAGCGTAATGAAAGAATTTGCAAAAGAGAATATAGGTGAGATACCGGTTGTAAGTGAAAAAAATCCTGCGGAAATAGTTGGTACAATTTGGAGAATTGATGTTATTTCCGCCTATAACAAAGAGATATTAAAAAGAGATCTTGCCGGTGAAATATCACATCTTATGACCGCATCGTCTTGCAAACTTCCTGTCGAGGTTGTTGAAGGTCTTTATCTCCTTGAAACCGAAGTCCCTACTAAGTTTGTCAAAAAGAAGATAAATGAACTAAATATACGTAATAAGTATCAAGTTGAAGTGGTTTTGGTAAAAAACATTTCAAAATCAAAGAAAATGGTAACTAAAATCCCCATGGGAGATTATACATTCTCCTCGGAAGACATCATACTTGTACTTGGAGAGAAGAAGCGGGTTGAGTTTGTCAGTAAACTTTAAAGAAAAATTATTATTTGATTTTAATTAAATAACTTCCGGATATTCTTAAATTATAAAACCGGAAGCCACTATAATATCATCTTGAAAAAGGACTCCAACCTGTCCGGAAGTAACAGATTTCACAGGAGAATAAAACTCAACTTTTATTGAATTGAATGAAACATCCACAACTTTTATATCTTCAAACTTGCTCATATACCTTATCCTTGCTTTGTAGTACCCTCCTCTTTTAATCTCCTTCCACATAACAGGGTCCCTTATTTCAAAACCATCCGAATACAATTCCGATTCATTTCCAAGCGTAATTGTGTTGCTCTTAACATCCTTTTTGACAACATATAGTTTTCCAGAAGAAGAAAAACCGGTTCCTCTTCTCTGCCCGACAGTAAACTTTATGGAACCGTTATGATGACCTATTTTTTCTCCGGACATATCAAGGATATCACCTTCTCTAATAAATGCAGGCATATATTTCTTAAAATAATCCAAAAGTTTGTAACCGTTTAGAAAACACACATCCTGACTCTCTTTTGAGTTTCCCAAAGGCATATCCTCAACTGTTTTCCTTACTTTATCAAGCGATATCGAAGATATCGGGAATAAAACGTTTTTAAGCCTCTCCCCTCCGATCATTGATAAAAAATATATCTGTGATTTCTTCTTTTCAATGGGCTCTTTAAGGAAATATTTCCCATCTATTTCAATTTTATCAGCATAATGTCCGGTTGCAAAAAAATCGGATTCCATGTTTTTAATTCCAAAATCCATAAGGAGTTCAAACTTAATTCTATTGTTGCAAACAACACATGGATTCGGAGTTAATCCGATTTTATATGAATCCGTAAAATACTTTACAACTCTCTTTTCAAATTCATCTCTAAGATCAATTATTTTATGTGGAACTTCAAGTATTTCTGAAAGTTTTCTTACTTTTTTTAATTTTTCATCCTCTCCGATCAGACCAAGTTTCATTGTAAGAGCAGAGACATTATACCCCTTTTCTTTAAGAATAATTATGGATGCGGTTGAGTCCTTCCCACCGCTAAAACCGACAACAACCTTCTTTTTATTCATATCCAATATTAAAATTTTCCAGTTTTACCGTAACCGGCCTCACGGCCTCACTTATTCTTAAGGCTCTTCTCTATGAAGCGGATTCAACTTCTTTGACAATCTTCTCCAGTATCGGTTCGACAATATCTCTTATTTCTCTTAAATTTTCCTCCGTATCGGATTCAAATCTGAGTACAAGTGACGGTTGAGTATTTGAAGCCCTTACCAATGCCCATCCCTTCGGAAATTTTATCCTCGCACCATCTATACTAATAACCTCATAATTTTCCTTAAACTTTGAGATTATTTTTTCAACTATCTTAAATTTAGCTTCCTCCGTAGTTTCAACCCTTATTTCAGGTGTATTAACCATTTCAGGTATGGTAGCAACCATCTCTTCAAGTGTTTGGTCGGATTTAGATAGGATTTCCAATAGACGAGCTCCCGAATATACGGCATCATCAAATCCAAACCATCTGTCATTAAAAAATATATGTCCGCTCACTTCTCCGGCAAGTATTGCATCCTCCTCAAAGATTTTTTTCTTTATGAGTGAATGTCCTGCTTTCCACATAATCGGAATTCCTCCATTCTTTTCTATTTCGGAATACAGAACTTCCGAAGCCTTAACTTCTGAAATAATTTTTCTTCCGGGATTATCCTTAAGAATAACTCTTGATAATATAACCATAAGCATATCTCCCCAAATAATTTTCCCATTCCCGTCTACAACGCCTATTCTATCCGCATCTCCATCAAATCCTATTCCGAGATCCGCTCCGGTATCCTTAACTTTTTTAATAAGATCTTGAAGATTTTCTATCTTTGTAGGATCGGGATGATGATTCGGAAACGAACCGTCAACTTCCGTAAAAATATCAATAACATCCGCTCCGAGCTTCTTAAACAGAGGAACACCGGTAATACCCCCTGTCCCGTTTCCGCTGTCAACAACTACGGTTATTTTTTTATCCAACTTTATATCTCCTAAAACATAATTGATATAATCGGAAACCATATCCTTCTTTTCAACTTTTCCGCCACCTTTTTGTTTTTGGAATCTTTCATCTCTAACTATTTCATATATCTCTCTGATTTCGGGTCCTGACAAAGCGTTTTTCCCCATCAAAGCCTTGAATCCGTTGTACTCGGATGGATTGTGCGATGCGGTAATAATAATACCGCCACCAAGCTCAAGTTTAAATACGGAATAGTAAAGAACCGGAGTAGGAACAAGCCCGATATCAACGATGTCTATTCCATACCTACACATTGTTTCTATAAAAATACGTTTTATGTTTTCAGAACTCGGTCTTCCATCCATTCCTATTGATATTCTTTTCTTTCCTTCACGAATATATACCGTTGCAAAAGCCGATGCAATTTTTTTTACCACTTCGTCGGTTAACTCGGTTTCTACAATACCTCTTATATCATATTCCCTGAAAATAGATTCACTTAATTCTGCCACTTTTCCTCCTGAAAAGAGCCATTATACTTCATGAGAGATCAATGAGCAATCATCCGGACTTCACCACTACAAAGCTTGTTGTGTTTTATAAAGATTAGTAATATAATTTTCAAATGTTCAAAAAATGGAAAAAGATAGACATCCTTATCTCAATTCTCTTCATAATCACAAATTTTTGCTACATTTTCTGTTCAAAAGATACTTTCAAATTATTTCTGTGGGTAATGATTTTAGCTGTTATCTACCGTCTACTTTCCATTGTAAAGAAAAAACTGTTTTGGCATGTTAGAAATCGTCTATTAATTTCAAGTCTTTTCCTTATAATAACACCACTTATATTCCTTGTAATATTCTTCTTTATTTTCCTAAATATGGTGATTGCACAGTATGGGATTACAATTGTTGATAACATTATGGATGCAAGGCTCAAACAACTTGAAATATCTACATTAAATTATTTTGAAACCGATTCAAGAGAAGGTATGGAAAAGCTAATAGAGCGGGCGGTAATTCTTGATAAAGGTATAGATTTTTTAAATGTTGTATTTTTTGAAAATTCCGGAAACGGATATAAAAAATTCTTTAGCTATCCTAAAAATTTTAATCATAAGAAACTACTTATCGAAGAATTTAAAGGTTATTTTGTAATAGACGGGAAGCTATACCACGGAGTTCTTAAAAAGAAAAAAAGATTTGCAATCCTTTTTGCAACAACCATAAATCAAAAATTCATGGATGAATTTTCAACTATCAGTGATTTTAAAATCAAGTATCAGGATGTAGGTGAAAAACTTATCTTTGATTTTCAGGATTCATATCAAACCGACAACAAAAATGAAGAAACTTTCTTTCTCCCCCACATGCTTCAATATGACTATCTTGACTTTGATAGTATAGTAGATTCAAAACCTGAACTTAAGAAGAAGTTTTTTCTCCTTTTAATAGATTACGAAAAAACTTTTAACAGAATAGAAATTGTCAATTCGGCAAAAACTCAAACATTTGTAAGAAAACTGATTTACTTTCTAATCTTCTTGTTTGGTACATTTATCATTATTTCATTTATTATCGGTTTTAGAATGATAAGAGTTGTAACAAAATCAATAAACCAGATAACAAAAGGGATACAACAGGTCAGGAAAGGTGACTTTAACGTAAAGATTAAAACAAATTCAGGTGATCAACTCCAATATCTCGGTGATTCCTTTAATGAGATGACATCGGGAATTAAAAGACTATTGGTTGAGGAAAAGAAGAAGCAAAGACTTGAAGAAGAACTTAACATAGCAAGAATGATACAATTAAAACTTCTCCCGAAAGATTCTCTAACAACAAATGAATTCGAGTTGGCGGCAACAAACATCCCAGCTTTGGAAATTGCAGGTGATTATTTTGACTATTTTTACAGAGACGGGGAATCACTTTCAATCCTCGTTGCCGATGTCTCGGGAAAAGGAACCAGTGCCGCCTTCTACATGGCAGAATTAAAAGGACTTGTAAACTATTTACAAAAAAAAGATATGTCCCCGTCTCTCCTTCTTTCGGAATGTCACTTTACACTTAATGAATCTTTTGATAAGTCCACATTTATCACAATTAGTATCGCAAAATTTTTAATTAAAAAAAAGAAATTCATCCTTTCACGTGCAGGTCATACACAAGCGATTTTTTATAAAAAAAAGATCGGCAAATGTATTGAGTTAAATCCTAAAGGAATGGCTATTGGACTAATCAATTTTTCGGCGGAAAAGATTGAAGAAGTTGAACAGAGATATAATAAAGGTGACATACTTTTTCTCTTTTCGGACGGATTATCGGAAATAATGAACAATGAAGGAGAAATGTTGGGACTTGATCCGGTAAAAAATATTATTTCGGAAAATGCGGAATTATCTCCTAACGAGATAAAGCAAAAACTGCTTGATCTTAGTATTGAATTCTCCCATAAAAAAAATAATAAAGATGATCTGACCTTTATTATTCTCAAGGTAAAATAGTGTATAAGGAATTGGAAGAAAAACTCAAATATTCATTTCGAAATATAACTTTACTTACGGAAGCACTTACTCACACTTCTTTTAACGAAGGGAAAAAAAAGAATCGGGTCCATGATAATGAAAGACTTGAATTTTTAGGTGATTCAATTATTAATCTGGTAATAACCGACTACCTTTATCGAAAGTTTGATAAGCTACAAGAAGGAGATCTTTCAAAACTAAAAGCACATTTAATCTCAAGCAGATTTTTATTTAATCTCGCACAATCCATAGGTATGAGTTCATACATTTTCTTGGGAAAAGGTGAAGAAAAGAATGGAGGCAGAAATAATGTAAGGATAATCGCCTCTCTATTTGAAGCGGTTGCAGGAGCAATATATCTTGATTCAAATTTTAAAACAACTTCTGCGGTCTTAATTAGATTTTTTGAATATTTTCTCGAAAAACATGTAGAGAAAAATATAAAAATAAATGATTATAAATCGGAGCTTCAAGAAATAATTCAAAGAGATGATAATTCCTTGCCGGAATATGTTCTGTTAGAAGAATCAGGGAAACCTCCGTATACTCAATTCATTTCCGCCGTATACATCAACAATAAAAAAATGGGAAAAGGGAAAGGGAAAAGCAAGAGGCAGTCCGAACAAAGTGCAGCTTTTGATGCACTATTAAAGATTAGTGATTTTGTTAACTACGAAAAAGTTTCCGAAGTTTTCTTTATAAAAAATGATTAAATTAACTCTTCCTGATGGTTCGGATTTTTTAATTAATTCAGATCAAATAAGCCATATTAAAGCCGTTGATCCGGCAATAATCATATTAAAAAACGGAGAAGAGATAAAAGTCAAAGAATCATATATGACAGTTATAAATCATATGAAAGCAACTTCATATTCTAACGAGAGTATTACTCAGTGATATACAAAAACCGGAATTGTTCCGTCTTCTATAACTCCCCTTGACGCATGACCGAAAAATAGTTTTGACAAACCTTTCTCACCATAAGCTCCCATTACTATTGAGTTTACTTTTTCCTTCTTGGCAAATGCCAGAATCTCTTCACCGGCATTCCCTACCCGCTTCACTTTTTCAATTTTTATTTCATGAGATTTAAAATATTTCTCAACTTTCTCTAAAACATCATTTGCATCTTCAAGATTATCATTTACATTAATCACGTATATTTTTTTTGCATAAGGGTTTGATTTATGGAATCTCTGATACATTTTCATAGCTTTGGAGGAACTTACCGTATCATCATAAGCTATAAGAACTTTCTTATTATTCTTTGTAAACTTTGAAGGAACAGCAAGAACGGGACAAACTCCCGATTCAAGTAATTCTTTTAATGTATCACCAGGTTCCGGCGTTGTTTCAAAATGAAAAAAAGTTCTTAATCCGGTGATAATAAGATCGGAAGTTTTACCCATGTCAATAATTTCATCTACAGGATCACCTGATTTTGAATATCTTTCATAATCTACTTTAGCATCATTACACTCATCTTCGAACTCATCTAAAAAGGTTTTGATTTTCCCTATAGCCTTATTTTTTTTAAATGTTTTCAAATGTTCGGCATAGTAGCTGGCACCTATTCCCGCACCTATTGCACTCTCATTTATCTCCTCAGTGTCTACAACTCCAAGTCCGACAACAATTCCATCACTTTTTTTTACCATATCTATTGCCACTTTTGTAGCTACCTTTGAATAATCGGATCCATCCAAGGGAACTAAAATTCTTCTCGCCATTTTTCCTCCAAGTTGAAATAATAAATATTATGTCCCTTTTTGTCAAGAAATAATGTGAGTTAAATTAAACACCAACCTATTAATATTGTACAAATAAGAGTTTTAATATTGAGAGATACATATCTAACATTCTTGATTTTTATCAATTTCTAAAGTAAAATTTTCACATGAGTGACTACTATAAAATTTTGAATGTTTCGAAAAAAGCAACTATTGCCGAAATAAAGAAATCATATAGAAAGCTTGCAAGAAAATACCATCCGGATTTAAATCCCGGAGATAAAGTGGCGGAAAAGAAATTTAAGGAAATCACCGAAGCATATGAAGTTTTGAAAGATCCTAAAAAAAAGAAACAGTACGATACTTTCGGTTCTGCCGGTCCCAATTTCAATTCAAGTGGAAAAAGACCCGATTTTACCGGTTTTGATTTTAATACAACCGGATCAAGTTCATTCGGAGATATCTTTGAAACAATTTTTGGAAATTTCGGTGGAGACTCTCAACGTTCAAAAAGCAGAACAAAAAAACCTCAACGAGGTGAAGACCTCCATTACGCTATGAATATAAGTTTCATTGATTCGGTAAAAGGTATTGAGGCTCCGATTCAAATCTTTAATAAAGTTATATGTAGTGAATGTAAAGGGGAAAAAATAAGTAAAAATTCCAAAATTTCAAAATGTTTGATCTGTAATGGAACCGGAAAAGTTGAACGGCAAACAGGTTTTATGAGATTCGCTTCTCCCTGTACAAGTTGTGGTGGTACCGGTCATACTTCCGGAGATAAGTGTAAGACATGTAACGGAGAAGGGAGAATCGGATCAAATTCAAAACTAAAAGTAAAAATTCCTGCCGGAGTTGAGAATAATTCAAAAATAAGGTTGACAGGAAAAGGAAATTCCGGTTTTTTCGGAGGAAAAGCAGGAGACCTTATAATAACAATATCCGTTACACCTCACAAATTTTACAAAAGACGCGGATACAATCTCGAAATTGAGTTACCCGTTACATTCAGGGAAGCTGCACTCGGGTCAAAAATAGAGGTACCTACAATTGAAGGTAAAGCATTATTAAAAATACCTCCTTCTACAAGTTCAGGGCAAAAATTGAGGCTAAAGAACAGGGGAATCCCTAATCCAAAAACCGGTTCAAAGGGTGATATGTTTATTGTTATTAAGATTGTTCCACCTTCGACAAAAGATATTGAAGTGAGAGAAATGCTAAAAAGGATTGAGGAAAAAGCACCCTATAATCCTCGAAAGGAGTTTGAATGGTAAAAGAAAAGGTATATATGATCTCTTATGTATCTTCAAAATATAATATACATCCTCAGACACTAAGACTGTATGAACGGGAGGGGCTTCTTGTGCCGAACAGGTCAAAAGGCAATACAAGACAATATACGGAAGATGATCTGAGGAAACTTGAATTTATTCTTAACCTATCACGTGAAATGGGAGTAAATTTGGCTGGAATTGATATCATATACAATATGAAAACAAAAATGGAAAAAATGGAAGAAGAATTTTCAAAGTTTCTTGATGAGTTAAAAAAAGAATTTTTTTCAGGTAAGGAAAATCTCTTTGAACAAAAAAAAAATTCTCTCGTAAAAATTTCTTCTCCCAAAATTACTCTGTTTAACGATGACCTTAAAAAATAAATCAACTTCATCAAACTCCTTGAAGTCGTATTTTCAAAGAATAAGCGGAATCAAGATTCTCTCAAAAGAAGAAGAGTTTGACCTTGTTAAAAAAGCAAAAGACGGTGACATGGATGCTTTTAAAAAAATCATAGTAGCCAATCAAAAGTTGGTTATTAAAGAATCATTAAAATACTATTTTAAAGATGACAGTTTTCTCGACCTTATAAATGAGGGAAACAAAGGATTAATAGAAGCATTGAAAAGATTTGACGAATCAAGAGGGAATAGATTCTACACTTATGCCGTCTGGTGGGTTAGAAGTGAAATTAGAAGATATTTATCAAAAAACCAAAATATTATATCTTTTCCTGACATTTTTTTTAATAATTATCTTGGTTTTAAAAAAGTATTATATAAAATGACCAAAGATCTGAAAAGACAACCTACGGAGGAGGAACTCTCTGCAAAGCTGAATATCCCGATAAAAAAAGTTAAAGTTATGTTAGCAATTCCAAATGAGATTATTTCTTTGGATAATCAGATATCAGGTGATCAACCGGCGGCACTTTCTACAGTAATAAAAGATAAAAATGCAACGGATCCGCTTGATATCCTAACAGAAGAATCAATTCGTAAATCCGTGATTGATAATATAGATAAACTGACTGAGAAAGAGGCAAAAGTAATAAAGCTCAGATTCGGTTTTAAAAAAGACGATCCGATGCGTCTACGAGAAATTGCCCAAAAAATGGACATGAGTCCTGAAGGTATAAGAAGAATTGAGGCAAGAGCAATTCTTAAATTAAAAAAGATGCTTCTTAAGCAGGGAGTATTAGGAGTATTGAATTGAGCAAGGTTAAATGTAGAAAATGCAACGATACGGGATGGGAAAAGCTGATAAAAGATAAAAAAGAGTACTTAAAAAAATGCACATGCAGAAAACTGGAAATTTTAAAAGACAAATGTATCTCTGCAAATATACCTGTAAAGTTTGCCGGCTACATGCTTGAAAACTTCGGAACTGAAAACGGGGATGAATCGTTGATAAGATTAGTTGATATTGCAAATAATTTTATCAACAATTATCCGGCAGGTAAGGGGATAATTCTTCATGGTGAAACAGGTAGAGGTAAAACCCACCTTTTAAGTGCTATTTCAACAGAAATATTTAAGAGATATCCTGCTTCCGATATCTACTATATAGATTGGAATGACATGGTAAGAGAGATGAAAAGTGGTGAATCTCACACTTTTCGTGATTTTCAAGTGATTAACAATACTATAGATAGAATGTCCAAAGCAGATCTTTTGATAATTGATGAGTTGGGAGCATCATCACCGAGTCAATGGGTAAGAGATAATATCTATTACATAATTAACCATAGATACAATAGGCAAAAAATAACACTTTTTGCAACAAATTATTTTGATGAGAGCATTGACGGACGACCTACTCTTAAAGAAAAAGTCGGAGATAGAATAAGAAGCAGAATTTTTGAGATGGCAAAATCTTATAATCTTTCAGGAATAGATTATAGACAAAAATACAAAGACTAATCAGGAGGATAAACATGAATGATGATATGGCATTCATAAGTGAGAAAATAAAAAAAGAGGGTGAAATAATAACAAAAATAATTTCTGAAATGGAAAAAGTTATTGTAGGTCAAAAGATTCTTCTCGAAAGAATCATGATTGCTTTGATTACTTCAGGACATATTCTTTTGGAAGGAGTTCCAGGTCTTGCTAAAACACTTGCTGTAAAAACATTAGGGGAAGTATTAGACTTGAAGTTTTCACGAATACAATTCACACCGGATCTACTTCCCGCCGACCTTACCGGAACAATGATATTTAATCCGAAAACATCAGAATTTCTAACTAGAAAAGGTCCTATTTTTACTAACCTTCTCTTAGCCGATGAAATAAACAGAGCACCTGCAAAAGTGCAGAGTGCTCTTCTCGAATCAATGCAGGAACTTCAGGTTACTATTGGAGATGACACCCACAAACTCAATTCTCCGTTTATGGTAATGGCTACTCAGAATCCTATTGAGCAGGAAGGTACTTACCCTCTTCCGGAAGCACAGATTGACAGATTTCTCTTAAAAGTGAAAATTTCATATCCTTCCAAAGAAGAGGAGAGAACAATAATAGAAAGATTCAGTTCGGGAAACTCTCCGAAAGCATCCAAAGTAGGCTCAAAATCAGACATTTTAAAACTAAACAAAGCATACAAAATGGTTTATATTGATGAAAGGATCAAAGAATACATTCTAAATATAGTCTCTTCCACAAGATATCCTGAAGAGAGCGGAATAGGAGATATCAAAAATCTCATACAGTTTGGAGCATCACCCAGAGCTTCCATTTATTTGACGGACACTGCTCGGGCTTATGCATTTATAAAAGGGAGAGGATATGTTACTCCGGAGGATATAAAAACTATCGGGAGAGATGTATTGAGGCACAGGATAATTCTTAGTTATGAAGCCGAAGCGGAAGAGATGACAAGTGATGATATAATTACCAAGATTTTTGATAATATTGAGGTGCCTTAATAAAATGAAAAGAAACATAAGGAAAGACAAAAAAAGAATTTCAGGAAGAATAAATCCCGAAAAATCAAATAAAATGATTTGGGCTGTATCTTTCGGGCTTTTGCTGATTTTCGGAGCATTAATTATTTTTATCACTAATAATGATTTAATTACCGATAAAAAGGAGGTTATGAAAAAGACCTTAGGATATCTTAAAAAAACCAAAACCATTACATCCGTAGAATTTCTTCATGAAACAAATCAAGTAAAAATATTCTATGCTCCTGAAAATAACAGTAAAAATATAATTGATTATAAAAAAATGATTATTTTCGCAGGAATAAAGCTTTCAAATGAATTAAAAGATGAAAAAATTCAGATTAAATTATTTAGAAAAAAAAAAAGTAATGAAGAGTTTTCCGTAACAGCTTTGAACGGTAAATTATTATAATTGAAGAATAATACAAGCAAAAACCCCTAATCAGATATATTAAAATTGCTATTACAACTAAGACAAACATAATTCCTTGTTATTTGAGATATATTCTTTTTTGGTTTTTTATCATATTTCTTGATAAGTCGTGTCGATACTATAATTGCCAATAATACAATTAGCGGGAAAAATATATATGATGCTACAACAAATACAAGGTAGATAGTAATAACCATCAATCCGGTGAAAATTACCATCGGAACGGAAAGATCGTTATTAGTTTCATTATCTTCCTCAAAAGGGAGTGTATTATCAGACCCGCAATACGGGCATAATAATCCTTCCAAACGGACAACAGTAGGCTTAACCGTCCTTTCTTTCATTCTCCCGCCGCCTTCCTTTTTCTTCAGAAAGAATATTTGTGATCGAATAGGAAGCTCTTATACTATCCATCCACTGAACTAACTCTTTTTTAACTTTTTTTTCTCTCAAAAAACTTTCTATCACCGGTGTCATTTCTATAATTGATTTTGGTTCGATTTTTAATCTATTACATGTTAAAAGATATTTTTTATTATAAAAGTTTTCAATTGCACTAAACTCTATTATAATTCCCAACTTAAACTTATCCTTAATTACTTTATCATAAAAAACTTTTTCGGTAAGAAAGTTTCTGAAACCACTCATATCCATATCAAACTTATTAAGAATTTCTACCATATTCTGAAAAGATCCGAATCTTTCAATTATTGATCTTTTCATATTTTCAAAGTCTCCGTCATTAAGTTCGAATTGATCTTTAAATTCCAGGAAAATAACTTTATAATCTATCATTTTTTTTAATTCTTTAAGATAAAGGTCTCCCTCAAAATTATTATCAACATCATACGAAGAGTAGAAAAATAGTGCTTTATCTATATCCGATATTGTTATAATTTCATTATTAACAACTGCTGCAATCTTATCTATAACAATCTCTGTCGGTTGGATCAAAAGAAGTATTGAAGCTATGATTTTAAAAAGCATTTCCTATTCCTATATGAAAAGCAACCGGACTAACACCTTCCCGCCTTTCAATATTGTAAGCAACATCAAAGCTTATAAGCCCTATCGATGATTTGATACGAATTCCGAATCCAATAGCCTTCTGAAGATTTTCCATACTAAACTCATTCGAATACCGGTAAATATTTCCGAAATCGGCAAACAGTGAATAATAAAGATCGTCCATAGGTATTATATAAAGAGGGAAAGTAACTTCAAAGTTGAAGAGTATAAGGGAGTTCCCTCCATACGGTTCACCCGACTTTTTATCAAGAGATCCTAATTTATCATTTCCCGTACCTCGAAAAGTACTCGATCCCCCGCCAAAGAATCTTTCGGTTATCGGGACATTGTTTGTAGCAAATCCATTCCTTATTGAAAAAGTAAATACCCCATTTTTTAAGAATTTTGTGCTTCTTTGATACCCCCACCGAAACCTTACAAATGAAAAATCACTATTAAATAGAGGCATGGCTATTTTAACATCCGTTGAAAAAAAACTCCCTTTGGTAGGCAGGAAAGGGTTATCCCTCTTATCTTTAACATACGAAAAGTTTATTGCCGTGATATCATATGGAGTCCCGACAATATCTATTCCGCTACTGGTATCAACATTTAATTCAAGCAGTTTTGTCCTATACCAGCTTATGGAAGAAAGTACATATGAATTATTGGTAAGCCTCTGAACAAGTGATTCGGAAATTCCATACCGGTTAAACTTATAGCTCCTATACAATTCGTTTTCTTCCCATATTTTTAGTGATGAACTTATACTTGTTCCGAAAAGGTAAGGGGTCTCATAACTAATTTCCCCTCTCTTCTCTTTCAACCCGATTTGAACAAGTGCAGAGAATGTCGAGTAAGATTTAAAAAAATTACGCTTCTGATATTCAAAGGTAAATCTGATTCCGGTTCTCTCTTGGTAACCGATCCCGAATCCAAGATATTTGCTTTTATTCTGCTCAACAGCAAGAAGAACACTAACTATTCCGTTATTTTCTATTTTCAGTATTTTCACTTCCGTAAATATTGAAGTCCTACTAATTTCATTTTTAAAACTCTCAATCATTAATTTGTTAAAAGGCTCTCCCTTTTTTAACGGGAATAACCTTTTTATCAGAGAATTTTGATCACGTGAAGCACCGACGATTATTAAATCACCGAATTTGTAACTCCTCCCCTCGGTTATTTTGATAAGAATTGCTTTCTTGCTTCCTGAAGAAATCTCCGTCTCAATATGAACCTTATCAAAACCATTTTTAAAATAGAAACTTTTCAAAGCTTCAACATCTTCATTTAGTCTTTTCATAACAAAAGGTTTTGATGGCTTTGTTTTTAAAATTGAATTCAGAACAATCGAATTAATTTTGGTATTTCCTCCGAATAATATGGAATCTACCGTAAATTGTTCTCCCTCATCAATAATATATTTCAAAGTTACAGATTTTTTTTTAAATTTAAGCGTAGTTCTTATCTTAACAAAAGGAAACCCTTTATAGTAATAGAACCATTTTAACACTTCCGCATCAACTCTTATGGAATTCATTCTAAGATGAAATATCCGATCAAAGATAAGATCATCAACCGTTATTACATCTCTAAGTATTTTAGTAGGAATTATTCTGTTACCTTCAAACTTGATTTTACCGAGAACAAATCTAGTATTCTTTTTAATGGTAAAGGTTATGAACTTTTGATCACCTTTTGTTTCTATCGTGGATTTCACTTCTGCATTAAGCAAACCTTTATTTCTCAAATATGCAATTATCCTTACCTTACTTTCTCTCTCAGCCCATTTTTCTCTGACTTTTTTCTTCCATATATCTGTTACAAACTCGAACTTTTTCTTAATCCCAACAATATTTATTTTATACTCATATCCGGGATTAACATTTATATATACGTTTACATTTCTTCTTGTTTTATCCAAAAAAACTTCTTTAATGTTTATTTTAGGGAAAAAATATCCCGCATCTTTTAAATCTTTTTCCAATCTCCTTATTTTCATAGAAAACTTATCAGGAATATAATTCTTCCATTTAAAAATTTCATCGCTATTCTTTAGTATTCCTTTGTCATCTCCGGTCACAAATACATTATTTAATAATGTTCTAACTCCTCTAATTATTTCAAAGTATATGATCACTCTCAGTTTTTTCATTTTAATCTTGTATTTAACTATAGTATTAAAATATCCTCTACTTTTCATGAAATTCTTTATTTCATCAACAGCTTTCAGCACTTTACTCTTTTTAAAAAAAATATTCCTCCTTACTGAAAAGATTGATTTTCTTAAATCATTAGAATTAATACCATAAAGCTTATTAATTTTAATTTTACCAATCTTAAATTTATTTTGAATTTCAAAAATTATATCAATGAGTTTTTCCGAAAGGATAACTGCCTTTGCTTTAATATCATAAAAGTATCCTACATTGTACAGATTCTGAAGTGAATTTCTTATTTTATTTTGATCGTATCTATCACCCGGCTTTATCTCAACAAGCATTCTTAAACTATTACTATTTATCCTACTACCCCCTCCTACAAACCTAAACTTAACACTGTTAACTCGCTTATCCCTATAATCGGATGAGTAAAGATTAATACCATACAAAAACATTAAGAATACAATAATAGTTAAACACGTAATTTTGGTCGATCTGTTAAATGTAAAACCAACCATCTAATACCTCTTCCTAAATCTGATATCCAAACTCAAGCGTCCTTCTTCATTCCTCTTTCCGATAAGAGATATTGTCGGAGTAATTTGATATTGAAAATAGTATACATCTCTTGTTGATTTTGATATATCCGTCGAATAAACAATTAAAAAATCTTTTGTGATGGACTTTCCGATTGTTAGTCTTGCTGCTCCTGAAAGAGAAGATCTGGTAGGATCAGGGTCTATTTTCAGCATATCAATTCCAAATAACTTTTTTACTCTTTTTTGTATCTGATCGGTTAAAGCTGTAGTAATTAATCCGGTAGTTCCCACTTCCGAACTGATATTTGTTGAAGAAGATCTCCGAAATAATTCACCGAGTGAGATTAGGGCAATTATATCCTGCTGAGGAAGTGGTGGAGAGGAAATAAATTCAGGTCTTACACCGGAAGAAAATCCGGAGATAAGAAATTTTATCCGATAATTTTTAATGAAAGTTTCAGCTTCAAGTCTTATCAACGGATCTATCCTCACTTTATTGCTAAAAATAATTTTAGCCTTCACAATATTAAACTCCCTTCCGGAGATTAAAACTTCACCGTTTCTGCTACTCACGGAACCGGACAGTACAGGAAAATCAGTACTCCCTGTTAATGCAAGATCAACCTCTCCATTTCCTCTTATTAAAGAATTTCGTATCTTAATATTATTTCTTCCTGCCATCAATATATCAAATTCCAGATTTTCAAGAAATGTCGATTTTTTTGTCACTCCTTCGCCTGTCCCTGCGTAAAATGATATCCCTTCATCAACCTCTCTTTCCCAAAGCAAAGAAAGAAAATTTATAGTACCTCCTAGAACAAATTTCTCTTTTTTTTTCTGAAGATTCAAATTTGCATTCATTCTAAAGTTTGCCCTTTCCATTGGAAAAAGAAACATATTTTTACCTTTGAATGTTACAAGAAGATCTTTTAGTTCATTATCCTCAATCTTTAATCTTCCATTTCCGGTTACTTTTCCACCTCCCATTTCTCCGGAAAACGACCTCATGGTAAAGTCTAAATCTTTAAATAGAAGCGATCCCTTAAAATCATCCAAGGTATGTGGAAATCCGGGAAAGGAGATAAAATCTCCACTCAATTCTGCAACTCCTTGAAAATGAATAGTGTTATTATCATCACTCCCTATCTCACTTCTTAATTGCATGGAACCCTTGTTGTTTTCCCATGGCATAATAATATTTATATCTTTTAAATCAACATCAAGTGAACCGTAAAACTTGTTTTTTTTCAGACCAAGTACAAATTCTAAAGGAGATTCAATACCATTCTTTTTCAATTTCCCCTGTGCATTAATAATGAAATCAGAAAAATCAGTTAAAATTTTCCCTGTTCCGAAAAGTCCGAATGTCCTCTCTGAATAGTAACAAACATTTGGAATTTCAAATTTAATATTTATAGGATCAACATTAAACTTGCCCTTACCGGAAAAGTAAAAGTTTGCTTTACCGGAAAAACCTTCGTTAATACTTTTTATATCCACCGATTTAACATCACCTTCAATATCAAAATACTTCTTTTCAAAATTCAGTAAAATATTTGCACTCCCTTCTCCTTTATGATAATGAAATTTAGTGTTCTTAAGAATTATGCTATCAAGAACCTCAATCTCTCCGCTAACATTTTCAAAAATAAAATCATGAAAATTAAGCTTTTTTGATGCATATTTCCCTTTTATAAGAGGATCGTTCATCCCATCCTCAGAATGGAAAGAGAAACTTCCGTTTATCCTACCTTTTAATCCTATATCATAATCTAATATTCTGAATATTTCAGAGGTTTCCCCGTTTACATTATTAAAATTAATATCAAGTCTACCCTTCTCATATACCAAATGCGAATCTCCTCTCAATTTCGGATCATTAAAAGTAAAATCAACATCCGTTTTATTATTGATACTATGAATTTTGGAAATTAAACTCTCAATATGAACTCCGTTTGAAGTAAAATTTTTAATATTAAGATTACTTTTAACTTCGGTTTTATTCCCCATTTGCAACACACTAAGCGTTACATCACCCTTTCCATTCCTTAATTTCCATCTTTTCAGATCAAGATCAACATATTTCTTCAAATATTTATCGGCTCCGCTTACCTCTCTGATTTTACCGATCATGTCAATTTTAATCACTTCATTTTTCGGATCAATCAACCCTTTTAAGGAATCAACTTTGCCAAACTCAGACTCGGCGTCATTTGTTTTAAACTTTATCCACTTATCAGATGTATCATATTCAAAGTCAAAGATTCCTTCCGCGTTGAACTCTTCATCGGATCCGATCTTCTTTTCAACTTTTACATTACCTGAAATGTGTTCGTCAATAATTTTCAGGTTACATTTTTTTATTAATCCTCCAAGAGGAATATTATTGTAGATATCAATTACTCTTGCAGCTTTGGAAGCATAAATATTGGCTATTTCAATGTTTGTCTGTTCCTTTCGTGAAATAATTCTTAATGAACTTAAAAGTCCGTCCGAAACAATTGAAGAATTAATTTTTATTTTTTTTGACTGATTGTTCCATCTTATACTTGACCTTAAACGGGAAAACTCTTCATCGGCAATTCTAATCCTTTGTCCGATAAAACTTCCGTTTACTTTTACGTTTCCTGATATATCTTTAACAATTGTAGTTTTCCCTTTTATATTACCTTTTACTGCAAGACTACCAATAATCGGATATAAAATATTTTTAACATCTCCATTTGAGAAAATATGAAGAGCAAAATTTCCCTTTCTATAAATATTTCCGTTTCCGGTAAATATTATATCCTTTGTTGCCCATCTGAATTTGTTGATCTTAAACACTTTTTTTTTATTTATAAATTCACTTTTAAGATCTCCCTCGATTTTAACCTCTTGAGAACTTAAAGGGAATATAACTTTCAGATGGGGTGAGTCAACTCGAAAAGATATATCTTCCCCCTTACTGTAGGAAAAAACATTAAAATCCAACAGAGTAATTGATAACTCCTTACCAATATACCTCAATTCCCCATTTTTAAGATTAACTTTGTTAATGGAAAATTTTGAATTCGTTTTAACTTCCGATTTTGAAAAAGATGGAATCTCACCCCTTATTTCAACAAGTGGATTTTCAATTGTAAGATTTATTTTACGTTCACCGGAAAATAGAGAAGATAAAGGTATATCAACACTTACTTTTCTAAAAGAGACTAAATTTTCACTACTTATTGACAGACCCTTTATATCTTTAATACCAATTGACGGTGGAAAAAGAGACAGAGTAACATTATCAAACCCGACACTATCAGGGAACTGATTATTTATTTTATCTACAATATAACCCTTTAGAAAAAAATAGGCTAATAATAGCAGGAAAAGTACAAAAAAAAACCGATTATAGCCTTTTTTCTCTTTTTCACTTGATCCTTATTTTTTTACTTTTTCCCAATCCCTTAGAAATCTTTCTATTCCCGCATCGGTAAGAGGATGATTTAAAAGTTTAGATAGAGTTGAGAAAGGAATCGTAGCTATATCAGCTCCGATCCTTGCAGCTTCAAGAAAATGAAACGGATGTCTTATCGATGCAACAATTATTTCCGTTGAAAAACCATAAATTTCATAAATATTTGCTATATCTGCAACAAGCTCCATTCCATCTCCCGAAATATCATCAATACGTCCGACAAAAGGGGAGACAAATGAAGCACCGGCTTTTGCGGCAAGAAGAGCTTGAGATGCTGAAAATATCAGAGTCACATTTGTTTTGATTTTCAGCTCCGAGAGCTTTTTTACAACTTTTAATCCTTCAAGATTAATCGGAACCTTAATAACAATATTCTCAGAGATTCCCGAATATTCAACAGCTTGTTCAATCATTCCGTTATAATCCGTTGCAGTTAATTCAACGGACACCGGTCCCGATATTATAGATGTGATCTCTTTAATCAACGGAATAAATCCCATCTTTTCCTTTGCTATAAGTGACGGGTTTGTAGTAACACCATCTACAACACCGTATTCCAAACTTTTTTTCAGATCATCAAGATTCGCAGTATCCATAAATATTTTCAATCGGAACCTCCTTTTTTGTAAAATTATACAAATAACTCATTTATTGCTTAATTATATCAGAACTGTTATGATAAAGGAACTGTTATGTACAAAAGAGTTCTAAAGAGAGATTAGAGTTATTTAGATAAATAAATTTGTTAAACAATTATGAAATTTTTTTTTGGAAAGATTATTAAAACAAAAATCATTTTAACCATTCCATTTATATTTTTATTATTTTCGGGTCTTTATTCAACTAAAAATAATATTTATGAACTATCATTTAAAATGTCAGGTAGTGCAAAAGGGCACATACTCTTAATCTTTCCCTATAGAGTTTTTTACTCTTCAGACGCATCACTCCTGTTTAAATGCCATAAAAACGACAGAGGAACAACATTTGAACTTTTCGATGTTCCGAGAACCGGACGTTTGATAAGAACACTCGGACTTACCGGAAGATCTCTCGGCGTTTTTACGGCAGATAATAACGTTAAAAACGGAGAAAACCTTTACAAAAACATTATCGCTAATTTTAAAACAATTGCCCCGAAATATTCAAAATACATTAAAAGAACATATTGGAATAACTATTATTTTAATAAAATCAATAAGAGAATTACTTTTGTAAGGACAAATCAAGGTATTACCAAAGATTTAAAATATGATTTCTGGTTAAAAAAATCGCCGGCTAAAAAAAAACTGAAGGCATCTTTTAACATCTACCTGATTCTCGGTGAAATAATCAAAGCTTATAATCATTCATTCCTCCCTCCCGATCGGAAACTCTCCGATATTGTCGGGTCAGAGACTTCATGGATGAGTGAAGACATAGACTTTTCCGAAACACTTAGAAAAGCGACGCTTCATGCCGCAGCAATATTTAAAAGGATAAAGCCCATAAAACAAAAACATCCTTTCAGAGTAACATACAACGCCTCTACAAATCGGAAAGGAACTGTTATCATAAAAGGAGAAACCAATCCTGAAGTATTTGTATGGGGGTCATTTAAAATAACTTATTTTTCAAGAGTTGTAAAAATTAGGATAAAAGACCAAAAACTTATATCCGACTCAATGAAAATAGATATATTCAACAAATCGGGAAAGGGCGGTTCTTTCTACGCATCAATTCTACTCAAGGATTAAACCTTTTAGAAAGTAAAACCGAGCATAATTCTTATTGAAGAATGATTTAATGAAAAACTTTCTACATTTTTAATGTTGGATTTATTCGGCAACCCTTTATGCATATCCCACCATTTAAAACTTCCCTTCCCATAGGGATCAAGATCGTACATATATAAATCTCCGGATTCTATAACCGATTTATCTCCTCCGACCGAATCGGAAACTTTGTATGACTTTTTACCTGAAAAAGAACCGATTGTTCGGTATACATACTCTGCCTTAATTAAGAAACCGAATTTCTTTTTTAATTTAATCATATATTTTGCTCCAATGTAGAGAGCGATCCCTTTTCCGTTCGCTTTAATATCGGTAATTTTTTTCAAATTATATGAACCACCGCTTAAATCCAATATATTTTTATAAACAAAACTCGTAATGTTTAATCCTATAATTCCATAGATTCCAAATGAGGAAAACCTTTTTTCAATACCTACAAAAGGGATAATATTCTTTATCGAATTCTCAATCGTATAACTCATTTTCTCCGTGAACGAGGGCCATGATATGGAATATGTTTTATCATATGAATTACCGATTGTCTCATATTCCCCTCCGAATTTCAGGTAAAGATCATTGGACAATCTGTAATTTACCGTAATACTAATTGGTAAACCCGTCATCATATTTTTAAACTTCCCGACTGTTTTATAATTATATTGGATTGATTCTGCATATTGAGAAACGGATGAGTCAATACCATTATTTTTAATCACCAAACTTTCCGGATTCAATAACGAAATACCGGATGAAATAACGAATTCAATTTTTTTTTCACCCTCTCCTTTCAATGGAAGAAGCAAGACAAAAACCATAAAAACCGTCACTAAAATATTATTCTTCATTTTTATCCTCAAATATTAAAATTCTGCATCTACAATTCTAACTGCATTTGCCATTAATGTAAAAGTAAGATTTTTTGACGGAAGGAAAGGGAACGTCGATCCGTCAACAATAAAGAGATTATCGAAATCATTACTTCTGCAATTCGATGAAACAGTCAACGGTACCCTTTCCGTTGACATCGGAATAGTGCCTGAGTAATGAACGCTTGCACCCATCGGACGAAGCTGTACTTGAAACTTAGGAACAACAGCTCCGAGTTTTCGAAAGAATTTTCCCATTTTTTTCAGAGAATAATCTATCACGTTTTTCTCATCTCGCTTAGGATTATAATTAATAACAAGCCTACTCTTCCCCGAATATTCTTCGGATAAAGTAAGAAAATTATCATCTCTTCGTGTATCACAAAGATTAATATTTACAACTCCAAGAGCAGAATGAAGATGCCGCCCAAGATATATTCCCGTCCTGAAATCCAGAGGCATCGATTGAAACGGAGGCTGCATCAACCCTGTCTTTAGTGTGGTAATCTGACCGTGAATGTACTCTTTCGGATCTTCAGTGTCGATCCCTATCGCAAGCTGATGATATTGATAACTATCGGGATTAAATTGTTTCCCTATCATTTTCAGACTTATGAACGGTGCAAGTATCTGTCTGTTATCCATAAGACCCGTTAGCTTAATTATTCTCCCGTTTTTCTTTCTAAAAGATTCCATAAATATTCGCGATGACGATATTGTTCCTGCTGCAAGTGCCAAAGTTTCAACTTTAAATTTTTTTTCAGTTTTTTCGTTTATATCAAGTCCAACTAAACAAGTGATTTTATTATTATTATCGTATTCAAAATAATTAACAAGAATTCCAGGTATGTACTTAAATTCCTTATACTTTTGACACTCTTTCAAAGTGACGGTAGGAACATAAAGAGAATCGGATGGGCATCCCCACTGACATCTTCCGGAATAATCACACTTTTTTCTTGATCCGATACCTTTACTCAATGTAGCAATTCTTGATCTTCCGAGATACATTCCCAATTTGTTATTCAATTTATCTTTTTTTTTCTGATAATTCTCAAATAACATTAAAGAATGCTCATCCAGATCAAGTGGTGAAAGAAGATTTTTATGATACGGGAAAAATTGAGCCAAATCATCTTTAACTCCTATCAATCCGATCCTTTCCGCAATCTCGTTATAAAACGGCTCCATTTCACTGTACCCAAACGGAAAATCTTCCAAATCCCTATCATTAAATGGATACGAACCTCCCGTCCAAGCTTCGGCAAGACCTCCGCTTGCAAAAGAGAGATGTGGTTCAAATCCATTCAACTCCACATCATAACCTTCAGGCTTTTTAAAAATATACTGCTTGTGAGGCGGGAATTCATAAACACTTGCAGAATCCGTTCCGACAACAGCCTCAAAATTTTCTCCGAGAAAATATTTTACAGGGTCGGGTAAATTATCTTTAAGTTCATTAAAACTGTCATCGGGATTTACGGGGGGCGGTCCTGAGTAACCTACATCAAACATCTCTACGGAATATCCTTTTTTCAGTAAAGACAGAGCAAAGTGAACTCCGCTGGGTCCTGATCCTACAACTGTGATTTTACCCAAGATTTTCACCTTTATTTTTTTTACCCTCTCCTCTTCCGAATAGCATCTGAAGTGGCATAAAAAAAAGGATTGATAAAGAGAGATGAAAAACAAACCAGCCCCCTCTGAATCCCAAATATATTAAAAATAAAAATTTATTTTCCGTTGTTATATTATCGATAAAATTGTAAGTCTCAGGAGAAGTTTCCAATATCGCAAAAAGTGTACCAAGTTTCTTTCTCAAAATGGAGTTAGGGAAGAAAAATCGTGAATAAGCATCACAAATTTTTGTGAATATCGGAGATTTTAGTGCGATATTGAATAATATTCCATCAAATCTGTTTTTTTTCGTTAATTTGGATTTTTTAATAAATTCAATGTATTTTTTTTCGTTATATTTTGTCGGGTTTTTCCCTATAAGATATTTTGTGAATACACGGCACTCTTTTAAGTGCTTGCTGAGATATTGATGCTCCGTTTCACCTTTTACAGAATCATTAATCATCTCATCAATACTTTTTAAACTTCCTTGGAGTGTTTTATGAATAGCATTATTTTCTGCAATACTATCATTTCTAAATGTAGCCAACTGACCAAGTGTGAGAGGAAGAAAGGAATATGCAAAACGTTCAAGTAGTGTCAAAACTGAAACGGGCAACCACATAGGAATGTAGATAAACTTCGGTTTATTACCTTTTACTTCCGATATTTTTTTTAAAAATTGCTTTATTGACAATTTATCAGGTCCACCGATATCATAAATTTCATTGTTAAAACCTACATTATTTAAAACATTTAAAATGGAATCACATATATCATCTTTATGAATGGGTTCGATCTTAACTTTACCACCTCCGAAAAGCGGAATTATCGGCAATCCGGCAAACATGGAAAATCCTTTAAAGACAGGAGAATCTTCTCCAAGAATCATAGTTGGTCTTAATATAGAAAAATCTACACCGGAACTTTGTAAATATTTTTCCGCACTCTCTTTTGAGAAAGAGTAATAATATCTGTTTCTCTTTTTGAATTTTACAGCTATTGAGCTTATAAAAAGAACTCTTCTCAACCCTTTATTAATCCCCTTTTCAACTAAATTTTTAAAAGCTTTATAATTTACTTTGTCATATTCCGATTTAAGGGTTTTTCCGGTTATAGCTGCCAAATGAAGAAGTGTATCTATTTTTTCCGGAATTACTTCCTGAACGGAAGGATCGGTAATATCTCCTTTAATAATTTTTACATTTTTAGGAAGTCGATCGAATACTTTAGGTATTTCCTCTTCAGGTGTCAAGAAATATATATTGTTGAATTTGGAAAAATCCAGTTTATTTATTAAAGTTTTTCCTACAAAACCGGAACCGCCCGTAACAAGAATAGAAGATTTCATTATATCTTCTTTTTCTTATACCTCATCATCCTGAAAACACCTTTCATGTCAAGCCATGCTGTTCTTAATATCTTAACACGGGAATCACGGTCTTCAATCCATCTTACGGGAACCTCTTTAACTTTGTATCCCTCCTTGTACCCGATGTAAAGCAGTTCCGTATCAAAAAACCATTCATCATCTTCAATATAATTAAAGAGGTCATTAACAACTTTCTTTGATACCGCTTTAAAACCACATTGTGCATCGGTATACGGGAAACCGAGAAGTAACTTTAATACTTTGATATATCCACGCGATATTATTTCGCGTTTTATACTTCTGTCAACTTTTGAACCTTTATACTGTCTTGATCCGATTGCAATATCATATCCGTTAATAATAGACTCAATCATAGGGATAAAATCATTTAAATCCGTTGATAAATCAATATCCATGTAAGAAAGTATATCGGCTTTACTGTTTTTCCATGCATATTTTACCATCCTTCCCCGTCCTTTTAGGGGAAGATGAACCGCAACAACATCATTAAATTTTTTCTCAAGTTTTTTTGCCACTTCCAGAGTTTTATCAATTGAAGCATTATCACCTATAGTAATTATCCATTCAAAACTCTTAATATTTTTAGAAAGAAATTTTCTTAGAGTATTAACACTATTCTCTAAAACATGCTCTTCGTTATATACAGGAAGGAGTATATCTACAAGGACTTTTTTTTCCCGATTCATTATTTCTCCTATTCCGACTATTCATTAAAACAGAAAATTAAACAGCCTCCATTATATCTATGAGGCAGATTAGTTGTCAAGTAAAATTTAAGTAATCATAATTTACTTTTTTTCTTTCCGATAACCATGAATAATATTGCAAAGATAAAACCTAAAAAGGATAATACCATTCCTATACTATATGATACAGGCTTATATTTAAAAACAATGATATGCTCTCCCTCGGGGATCAATACTCCTCTAAAAGCATAATTCGCTAAAAAGATGTTATCTATTTCCCCATCAATATAAACTCTCCATCCCGGCATAAAAATGTCACTGAAAACAAGTATACCCACACTATCTGTTTTTATTCTAAGTTTTACAAAATCATTTTCATATTTTATAAAACTTACACTATTATTAACATCCGATGAATATGCAATCTTATTTATATTTGATTTTAGCGGATTATTAACTATAACTTTGTCTCTCAACTTAAAATCATTCTCCTTCAAATAATCAAGAGACTGTTTCTTATCAGCTATAATTTCATAATCGTATACCATAAAAGCTCGTGGAAATACATTTGTGTTTTCATAAACTTTAAAGTTATGATTGTCAAAAATAAGCTTATATTTGCTACTCACCGGACCCGAATCTCCTTTAGTTAAAAAATATTTAATATTTAAGAAATCCGCTAATTCGGAATCAGCACTCCAATTATGATTATGAACACTCCCTTTATTCTGAGAGTAAAATAAATCACCGTATTTTCTAAACACCGGTAGATCATATCCTCCCATCAATTGGATTTTATGAACAGCATTGTAATTCTGAAGTTTTACATAGTCATCGGAAACCACCCTGAATGGAGAATCTGATTTCTCAAAAGCAGAAAATACGCTCGGGAATGGTAATATATCGGATTCTTTTATAGTCGGATTATACCCACTCGCCGGAATTGCAAGATCAATAATGCACATTAACAAAACAATAATTTCAAATCCTTTAGCTTTCAGTTTCACTTTAACAACCATATATACAGCCAAAATGAGGACAATTGAAGTAATTACGGTAATCATAATCCGGATATCCCCCGTTGAAAATATTTTGAAGAAAAGATAATCGAAAAAAGAGATTTTTTCCGATGCTTTTAAAAATGGAGAATTGCCAGAAAGAAGAATAAAAGTCTTTATTATTGAGGAAACTATAAATATTAAAATTGCCAATACCGGTATGAATACAATTCTTCGAACTTCACTTTTTTTGTTTATTGCAGAGTCAATTCCTTGCTTAAACTTATCGAATCCGAATCCTGCAAGTATTATCGCTGTAAAAACAAAGAAAATTTTAAGTCTACTGTTTGAAACCATAGAAAATACAGGGAGATGATTAAAAATCTCAAAGAGAGGGAACCTCCAAGAAATCCCAAGAGAAAATATCGAAAGAAGAAGAAGTATTCTGACCTTATCCGGATTCTTACGTCTAAATAGTATAAAAAACAAAAAAGATAACGGGATCAACCCGAAATATACCGCCTGCTCGTTGTAGTTGTAAGAACTTTTTATAGGATTATTGTATGTTCTATCAGGGGGATTTCCAAAAAAATTCGGATAAATCATAGTTGCAAACCCCGATAAATTACCAAGAGCTGTTTCAGACCATAACAGGTGTTTTCCGTGTTCTCCGCGTCCTCCCTGGTTAAAAGTTGTACTTCTAAATAAGAAATCCGTAAATGGAATCAACTGGATTGAACCTATCAAAATACCTAAAACTATGGCTAATATAAGAAAATATGCTGTTTTAAAAGGATATGAAGATATCTTTTTTGAAAAAATAATTCTAAGTAAAAAATAGACGGAAACTATAAGTAGAAGGTGGAATGCCGTTTCCGGATGTCCTCCAAGTATTGAAAAACCGACACCAACACTGAAAACACCAGCCCAAAATATTTTCCTATTACCTTTAAATACTTTTTCTCCACTCCACATTAGAAATGGAAACCACGAAAAAACATTTGTATGCGGATGTCCGAGCCAGACTGTTACAGGTCCGCACAATGCAAAACCGACTGATATCAAAACAGATCCGGTACTGCTTATTCCAAGTTGCCTCCCCAGTAAATATCCGAAAATTACAAGAATCAAAAGATTGAAAAATACCCTAAGAGTTGCAACAATTCCCGGATCAAGAAAAAAAAGCATAAGATTGGGAGGATAAAAAAGTGCGGACTGGGAATTAGCTACAAGAGGTTGCCCTGCAAAAATATACGGATTCCAAAGCGGTATCACTCCAAAACCATTCATTGAAGAATGTGCGATATAATGC
>Ga0256846_1000125_pt1 | contig 33876 bp, 29 predicted proteins | sample TevniametaG_FD_189098 | JGI IMG/M metagenome (GOLD analysis project Ga0256846, IMG submission 189098) | Tube worm associated microbial communities from hydrothermal vent at the East Pacific Rise, Pacific Ocean - Tevnia | ecosystem: Host-associated > Annelida > Integument > Unclassified ...
TAATACGCCGCATGGGTTCTATACCTGCGGATGGCAAACAGGTCCCTGCCGTTGGCCAGAAAACCGTTTAAGGCCGTATACTCAATATCAACTTTCGAAACAGCTTCAGACAGCACCCGGACCATTCCCCGGGGTTCACCCCTGTTTTTCAGGCACGACAGCAGGTAGTGAAAAAAATACTCGGAATCGGAGCCGCTCGAAGTGGGCGTGAGATCAGATGCGCGGGGAAGTTTTTCGGCCTGATAAATCGTTCCATTATGGACAAATCCCCACCCGCCGGCAAGGAAGGGGTGGATATTTTCCGGCGTCACGGCAATACCCGGACTGGCTTTACGAAGATGACAGATGAAGATGGACGGCTGTGGATCGATCCCGGCCAGGGTCTGTTCGAAGAGCGGATCGTCGGCTGCGGAACCCGGCCGGCGTATCAGCGTCTCCATGGCCCTTCCCCGCAGATCGGCGGCGGCCATTCCCCAGCCGTCTTTGTGGCCGGGAAGCATGCCTTTCCTGGGAGGTACTTTGCCGGTATCGGCCTGTTGGCGGAAGGCCATGACAATCTCCTTCCAGTGATTTATTTTTCCGTAAATGGCCAGCATGCGGCACATGGGCGGCTCCTTTCAACAGTCGGCGGATCTACGCTCCGGCATTTGTCTCACGGGCAAAACGCCGGAGCAACCGGCAGTCATTCCGATTGATATACGTGATTCTGAATACATGTACAGGCCCATCCAATCGGGTATCAACGGCAATCACCTTGGCATAGATATCACCGAACCGATGCGGCGTCTCCCCGCCCAGCCGCAGCCTGACATCGGTCAGAACCGGCAGCCGGCGGCTCAAGGCAATGGTCAACCGGTGCTCGTCCAGGGTAATGGTCCGACCGGATATCGGTTCCGGAACAACGATTTTATCCTTGATTTCCCAGCACTGCACCGGCAGTTCCCGCCGGGCCGGGTCAGCACCGCCGACAGATGACAGTGTCAAATTGTACGGCGCGCCAATACCCGTCACCGGATAGCAGACCAGAGGGTTGCGGATGCCCTTCATCATAATATGCAGCGGCGGATCGGTCTGGACACTGTCCTTGACCAGTTGGCGGGTTGTTTCGCCGATAACAATCTGGCCGCCGATCGTCTGAGACTCCAGCCGGGAGGCGACATTTACCGTGGCCCCGATAATACTGTATTTCATTCGTGTTTCCGAGCCGATATTTCCCATGATCACCGGCCCGGTTTCGATCCCGATCCCCATTTCAAGCGGCGGATCGTCTTTCCGGATGGCTTCCCGGCTGAAAACGTGAAGGGCCTTCTGCATGGCAATGGCGCAGGCCACGGCGCGGGCCGGATCATCGTCATGTTTTTCCGGCGCGCCGAAAACAGCCAGAATGGCATCGCCGATAAAATCGTCAACAATCCCGTCATAGGCGTGAATCACTTCGGACATCCGGTCGAGATAGAGGTTCAGCAGTCCCACGAGATCTTCCGGGCTCCGATCTTCCGACAGGCCGGTAAAGCCCCGTAAATCCGACATCAGCACAGTCACCGTTTCCCGCCGGCCACCGATCTGCCGCCCCCGGGGAGATTCCAGGATTTCATCAACGACTTTTCCGGGCATGTAGCGGCCAAAAGTCTCCCGGATGAAATTGGCCAGTTTGAGACGATCCCCGGACACTTTTAAAATCGCATTGAGCATTTTCAGGCGCGTGGCCGCAATTTCACGAATTTCCCGCGGCGTATCGTCAGATAAAGACAGGGTTCGTCCCCGGGTGTCATCCGCCATGAACTGACGGTTGGCGTCGGCGATAATTTCCAGAGGGGTAATAATTTTCTGATCGAGAAACCGGCGAAGGGTCACAACCATGAAGGCAATAATAATGGTGATCAGGAGAATAATCCGGACCGCATACCAGAAAAGCATGGTCAGGTTGTGGCCGGCAGAGAAATATCGCGCCGCCAGAGACCCGACCAGCAATACGGCTTCGATTAACAGAATCCGCCAGAAGATCCCCGTCAATAGAACACGGCGAACGCTGTTATGCTTTTCCGGTGATGGCGCCGCGGCCTTTTTCATGGTCATTCCCGTGTTTATCCAGAATCGCCCGGCAATGCCGGGAAATTTCGGTTATCCCGCCTTAAAACAGGCAACGCTGTGGGTATCGGTCAAAGGGGTCATGGCGGGTTGCCGGGTCGCGCACTGATCCGGATCCGCCCGCCGGCAACTGACAAAAAACGGGCAGTGGTCCTGATCGGGCAGCTGGCGATCCGTTTCCATGAGCGCATTGTAAAACCGGCAGGCCGCATGCTGACAATACGCCGGCAGAGCATCGATGAGCGCCATGGTGTACGGGTGCGCCGGATGCTGAATCACCTGCCGCGCCGGGCCCATCTCCACGAGGTTGCCGTGATAAATGACGGCAATGCGGTCGCACAGAAAATTGGCCGCCGCCAAGCTGTGCGTTATAAAAAGAAACGCCACCCGGTTTTTTTCTCTCAGATCCGAAAGGATTTTGAAAATCTGAAAAGAACTGGTGGCATCAAGCATGGACGTCGGTTCATCCGCCACGATAAATTCCGGGTCCAATACCATGGCCCGGGCAATGGCCGCGCGCTGACGCTGACCGCCGGACAATTCATGGGGATAGCGGGAGAAATAGTCCTCCGCCGGATGAAACCCGACAGTTGTCAGTACGTCTGCCACTTTTTTAACGCGGACGTCTTGATCGCCCGCACGATGGACAATGAGGGGTTCGGCCACGGTTTCAAAAATCGTCAACTGCGGATTCAGGGACTGATACGGATCCTGGAACACCATCTGCACCCGGGCACGCAGCGCCTTTAACGCGCGGCCCCGGAGACCGGTGGTATCCTGCCCGTGAAGAAAAATCTGGCCGCTGTCGGCCTTGTCCAGTTTGACCAGCAGGCGTCCCAGCGTGGTTTTTCCACTGCCGCTGCCTCCCACCAGCCCGAATATCTCTCCCGGCCGGATATCGAGGGACACATGGTTCAGCGCCACCACAGGGGCGGCGGGTTGTGCGTTGCCGAGGCTGTGCCGGGGACGGTATATTTTGCTGATCTGGTCAACTCTGATGATGGGCGATGCTGTTGCATTCATATCGAAGACCCTTTTTCCATGTTAAGGCAGAAGACATGGTGGGATGACGAAAGGGCGACCCGCGGGGTGACATCGGTCCGGCAGGGGGCGCTGTTCTCCGGACAGCGGGGCCAGAACGGGCAGCCGGCCAGCTCCTCGCCGCAGCTGTCCCGGGCCGTGTCCGGATCGGGAAGCGGCGGCAGTTGATATACATGGTCGGCCAGGGTCAGATTGGAGGCCAGGAGCATTCGGGTATACGGATGCGCCGGACTCGCCAGGATCTCTTCCCGTCGGCCGATTTCGATGATCCGGCCGCCATACATCACGGCGATATTGTGGCAGATATCGGCCACAACGGAAATATCGTGTGAAATAAATACCATGGCCACCTGCGTCTTTTCCTGGATGGTCCGGATCTCTTTCAGAATCTGTCCCTGAACAATGACGTCCAGCGCAGTGGTCGGTTCATCGGCAATTAGAAGCGACGGCCCGCAGCTCAATGCCATGGCAATAATGGCGCGCTGTTTCATGCCGCCGCTGTACTGATGGGGGTAGTTGTTATGACGGCTGTCAGGAATTCCCACACTGTCAAACAATGCCCGTGTTTTGTGCAGGGCATCCTGCCGGCTCAGGTCGGGGTCATGAACCCGCAGCGCTTCGGCCACCTGTTCGTTGACCCGCTGAACCGGATTGAGCGCGTTCATGGCCGCCTGAAAAATCATGGCGATCCTGCGGCCGCGAATCGCCCGAATCGCCTCATCGGACAGGGTCAGAAGATCCTGGCCGTCAAACAAAAGGGTGCCGGACAAAACCGAAGCATTATCTGGCAGCAGCCGCAGAAGAGACATGCCGATGGTCGTTTTACCACTGCCCGATTCCCCGACCAGTCCGAGCGTTTCCCCACGCCGAAGGGAAAATGATACCGAATCGACCGCTTTGATACGTCGGTCGCGAATCCGGTAGCCGATGGTTAAATCAGATACTTCCAGCAGCGCCATGTTATTCAGGTCCTTTTTCTTTTCTCAAACGGGGATCCAGCACTTCATCCATGGCCCGGCCCACCATATAAAACGACAGGGTAATCAAAGAGATGCAGATTCCCGGTGGCAGCAGCCAGTACGGGGCCTGAAACATATGCCCTGTTTTCCAGACCCATTGAAGCATCATCCCCCAGCTGACCGTTCCCGGATCGCCGAATCCCAGAAAGGCCAGGGCCGCTTCAATCAAAATCGCCGAAGTGACCCTGAACGTCATATACAAAAGCGCCAGCGGCAGAACGTTGGGCAGGATATGCCGGAAAATAATTCGAAAAACAGAGGCTCCGGTCACCCGTGCCGCATCAACAAAGGGGCGTCGTTTCAGGGAAAGGGTCTGGGCCCGAATCACCCGGGCAACCGCCGGCCAGCGGAAAACGGCAATCAGCAGAACAATAATCCATATGCTGAGTTGCCCGAAAAGCGCGGCCAGAATCAGAATAACGAGAAGGGTCGGCATGACCATGACAATATCGGCCGTGCGCATGAGCAGCGTGTCAACAATCCCGCCGGCATAGCCGGCCACCATGCCGACGATGGTCCCCACCACAATGCTCATGAACGCAGAAGAAACCCCCACGATAAATGCGATCCGGGCGCCGGTTAACAGCTGGCTGAATATGTCGCGGCCAATGAAATCCGTGCCCAGCCAGTGATGCAGGCTCGGCCAGGTGGCATGGGAGATCAGCGGGTCCACCCCGGACATGGGGTCGTAAATCGGATTAATCAGGGGAGGAATAAAGCTGGCAGCCGCCATGAGGCCAAAAACGGCCAGCAGGATCAGGCCGATACGTCCCAGCAGATTTTCTCTGTACACTGCCCATCCGGATCTAAAACGGTATAGAAGATGTGACCGTCGGGGATGAGATGTAGAAAATGATCGTGTCGCCGCATTTTCCGGCATGTTTTGACTCCTTGGGGTTAATATCGAATCCGGGGATCCAGATACGCATAAAGAACATCCACAATCAGGTTGGCCACCAGGACAACACCGGCAATAAGCAGAAAGCAGGCCTGGGCCAGCGGGTAATCATTGCTGCTCACGGCAAAGACCAGCTCTCGGCCGATGCCGGGCCAGGTAAAGACCGTTTCGGTCAATGCCCCGCCGTTGAGGGAAAAGGCAAGGCTGAGTCCGATACTGGTCACCAGTGGCAGGGCGGCGTTGGGCGCGGCATGATGATCGCGGATACGCTTTTCGTCGAGCCCCTTGGCCCGGGCCGTGATAATGTAGTCTTCGTTCAGCGTATCGAGCATGCTGCTCCGCATGATGAGGAGATAGCTGCCGAAATGGATAACCATCAATGTAACCAGCGGCAGGGCCATGTGGTGCAGCACATCGAAAAATTTTGCCGCCGCGCCGGTTGAGGGCGTCACCCACAATTCCGGCGAAATCATACCGGACAACGGGAACCAGCCAACCCTGTATCCAAAAAACCAGATCATGATCAGGGCCAGCCAGGGGAGAAAGAGCGTATGGCAGAAAAGCGCCACAATGGTCATTACCGAATCGGTACCGGTGCCCCGGTGCCAGGCCGCAATTTTCCCAAGAAAAATACCCAGCAGCGCCGACAAAATCACCGCAGTGGTAAACAGGTAGATCGTGTTGGGCAGCCGGTCGAGGATGATATCGGTCACCGGCAGGCCGTAGTGAAAGGAAAACCCCATAAACCCGGTACAGATATTCTTAAGATAGTAGAGATACTGGATCGCCACGGGCTGGTCCAGTCCCAGTTGCGCGATCAGGTAGGTCGCATCCTCCGGCGTCAGGCTGGGGTCGACCATCCGCGACACCGGATCTCCGGGGGCCAGACGAAACAGAATAAACAGCAGGGTCAGAATAATGAAAAAGATAACGATCACCCCTGCCAGCCGCCGAAGAATATATTTTTTTAGACCCATTATACCTGTTCCTTAAATCGCCGAATCATTGGGAAGTCGCCGGTGACCGGCCGGCCACCGGCCGGACTTCACAAAACGACCAGATGTTGCCGATGCCTTCAATCATGTTTACCCAGCCCGTAAAACGCCCTTTGCGAACCGCCTCAACGACTGACGGTTTATACAAAGGCAGGTAGGGGATATCGGCCATGACCATTTTCTGCATCTCAAAAATCAGTTTGCGGCGGTCTTCACGATTCATGGCCGAACGGGAGGCCTTGGCAATCCGGTCAAAATCGGGGTTATGGTACCCGGACATGTTCCACCCCCGGGGTTTATCGTTTTTGGAATAGAAAAAGACGCGCAGGAAATCCGGGTCCAGGGATAAATTACCGTATCCCAGTATGAAGACATCAAAATCGTGTGCGGATTTTATCTGGTTAAGCAGAGCGCCAAATGCCATGGGCCGTGCAAAGGCCGGCATACCCAGGGCCCTGAACCATTGCTGGATCATCATCCCGCTCATGGCCCTTAAGGGATCGTAATCCGCCGGAGGCGTCAGGATGGTAAAGCGGGCCATCAATTTTCCATCGGGCAGGCGAAAACCGCTGGCCGGACGAATGCGGCCATCCTCACCCACGGGCGGGACATCCCAGGAATACCCGGCATTGGAGAGAATCCGGAAAGCCCGTCTGACCCGCTCTTCCCATGTCAGGTCATCACCATAGCGGGGAACATCTTCACAGCACCAGAACCTGTTTTCGGCCGGAACAATGGAGTACATGGGGGCCCCCTGGTTCTGCAAAATGCGATGGGTGATGAATTTTTTATCAATCAGGGTGGCCATGGCCCGCCGCAACCGGACATCACTGAACGGCGGTCGACGCAGATTAAACCCCATGAAATACAGCGCACTTTTTTCATTTGAAAAAAGCCGGATATGAGTGTCTTTACGCAGATCAGCGATATATCCCGGCTGCAGCGTCCACCAGAACATGTCAAGCGTCCCCTTTTTCAGGGCAAGGATGGCAACATCCGACGTGCCATAAATCTTGAACAGCAGACCGTTGACATAGGGGCCAAGCAACCGGCCGGCAATGCGGGAATGGGTACCGAAAAAGTAGGGGTTCCGGGTCAGGTACAGATAGGTCCCCTGTCGCCATTCCCTGAGAATAAACGGCCCACAGCCGATCGGATGAGAAATGGCGGTATCGAGCAGGGCCTTGAGCGGCTTCTTCTTCTTTCTGGCTGCGGCCGCAATGGGCTGCCACTGCTTCCGCGGAACAATGGGAGTCGTCAGGGTCCGGGTGGTAAAAATTGCCTTGGGCGACTTCAGGTAGAAGACAACCGTCCGTTTATCCGGCGTGGTAATTTTTTTGACAAATTTCCAGCGGGAGTAGCGCCGCGGAATCTTAAACGAGCGGATCAACCGGCCGGTAAAGGCCACGTCCGCCGATGTCACCTCGCTGCCGTCCGACCACCGGGCCGGGCGCAGTGTAACCGTATAGGAAATGGTCGTCGGATCGTAAATGGGCGGGGCGGCCGCCAGCCAGGGGACCTGTTTCAAGGTCACCGGATCACGGATGTACAATGGCTGATAGATCAGGGACAGAATTTTTCTGGAGTTGCGGTCACTGGCCAGCCAGATATGCAGCGTCTTGGGTTCGGCCACCAGGCCGACGCGAAGGTAATCCGGCACCCTGGCCGGCCGGCAGGCGGTCACCAGGGCAACGGTTGCCAGTAGAAATGCGATTTTCACCCAGGGCCGCATGTACATATTCCGTCTCCTCATGGGCCCTCGTTTCCATTTTTCATGCGGGTTACCCGGTCTTCGATAAAATCGATCACATCCTTTTCCAGCTTTACGTGGTCAAGCTTGTTGATGCGGGGAATCCCGCCGGGGCTGACGCAGTTGATTTCAACCAGTCTGTCCCCGATAATGTCGATCCCCACAAAAAAAAGACCGTCGGCCCTCAGCCGGTCACCGATGGTCTGGCAGATTTTACGTTCCGCCGGGGTTACCCGGTGCTTGAATACCTTGGCCCCGGCATGGACATTGGCCCGGAATTCGCCGGCGGACGGTTTGCGCTGCATGGCGCCGATAATTTCGCCGTTGAGCAGTAAAATACGAATATCCCCTTCTGTGCGCACCTGGTCAAGATACTCCTGTACCATTATCGGTTCACGGTTATGGTACGGTTCATAGGCCCGAACGTAGTAGTTGATCAACGAAAGCAGATTTTCCTGGTCCCTGGTGCTGACCTTGATCACGCCTTCGCCGCCGAACCGCTGCAGCGGTTTGACGACCATGGCGCCCCCGAAGTCGTCGATGATCTTTTTTAAACGGGCCGGGTCGCGGGAGACATGGGTGACCGGGATGATATCGGGAAAATTCAAGGTATACAGTTTGCCGTTTCCCTGCATCTGCCCCAGTGTATGGTTGAGCATAAACACCTGATCGGAAAAGGGAGACAGAAATTCCATGGCCTGATACTGGAGGGGGGGGTTTTTTCGGAGAAACAGCGCATCGATTTTGGACAGCGACTCAAAAACCCGCCCTTCTTTCTTCAGACAGCGGATGGCTGACCGCCAGTACTGCTTTATGGACTGCTCCGCCGCCACCGTAACATCGTACATGCGGGCCATGACCTTATTTTTTCGGATGTAGATATCGTGGGGCTCAAGAAAATAGACGGTATGTCCCCGCTGGTTGGATTCGTACATCAAATGGCTGGTTGTCTCCCAGACGGGGTCGATATCTTCCAGATGGTCCATCATAAAAGCAATTTTCATGGAAATGCCTTCAAAATTTAATTTTTAAATGTCAAACAACCGATTGGCCGAAACGGGCCGGAACATGTTCAGGCTGCCGATCTGTCAGGGACCGTCACCCGCATCCGTATCCTTGCAGATTTCTCCGGCTTTTTCGTCCAGCGCACGTAATCTCCGGGTCAGTACCCGGCAGAAATTAAGTGCGATTTTCGGATATTCGTCGATAATATCCATAAGTTCCTGCTTGTGCAATGTTAAAAAACGGGATTTTTTTTCCACGCGGATACTGGCGCTGCGGGGCCGACCGTCTTCCAAAAGCGCCATTTCGCCGAAATAGTCATTGGCGCCGATGCGCGCCAGTTCCATCTCTCTGTCGGTTTCGATATTTTTGATAACCGACGTTTCGCCTTCGATAACCAGATAGAGGACCTGGCTCATATCCCCTTCGCGAATAACAACATCTCCTTCGGAAAATTCCGCTTCCTCGGTGATGGCGGCAACAGCGGCCAGTTCACTGACGCTGAGATCCTTGAAAATCTCAACTTTTCTCAACTTGAAGATCTTGTCCGGCAGAGTAAGCATGTCTGTCATCTTGATTTTCCCGGCAGTTGAATAAAAAACAGGTTGCGTATCGCTGGCGGGCGCGCCGTTGGGCGCCATTGGAAATATTTCGTCCATTTTCTTCGGACGCATCTGGCCCGGTGCGATTTTCTCTGAAATATGATGGATCAGGATACAGGAAATCCAGTCTTTCTTTCCACAAAAATGTTCGGCCAGCGGCGCCGGCCGGGTGGGAATGACCGGCAGGTCGAAATATTTTTCCCCAACCGCCAGCTGCCGCGCCGGCGCCATTTCTTCGAGCAGTGGGATCAGGCCCCGGGAAAGCGGTTTGTCCAGCAGGTTTTCAAGGGCCTCGACGCTGTTTCCTCTCCGGTGTCGATCTGAAGAATTCAGGCCCCGGTAAATCAGCTTCATTCGGCCGCTGGGATCCAGAATTGAAAGCACCCGTAAAATAATATTGACGCGAAGCATACGCTGCTCATTGAGGTGCTGGATCAGCAAATTTTTATATGTACTGTCTGGAAAGCCTGAAACAGCCAGGGTTTCAGCAATATGGGTGTAGCATAGCCGGATCTGCCGGTGAGTATATTGAACACTGTCAATATCCTTGACATTCATCGTTTCAATCAGCTGAAAGATCCCCTCCCGAATACGGCGTTTGGGTATGGCCAGCATTTCCACAAGCAGTTGACTGTTATGATACGGCGCGTTTTTGATTTTGTCCCGGATTTTCCGAACCACTTTATCGGAAGTGTTTCCCAGAAGCAACAGCAGGACATGCAGGGAAGCGTCATCTTTGATTTCAAACGCCTCCACAGCATTCAGCCGTACGGTTTCACTCGAATGCCTCAGGAACGGCTGCAGCACCTGGTTCAGTTCCGGCGCCTGCAGGCGACGAAAAGCGGTCAGGATCTCAGCAATGACGGCGGGTTCTTTTTCACCAGACAGTAATGCCATCAACTGATCAACATAAGCTGCCCGGTGCGTGCGACCGGCGGCCACCACGCCGGCCTTGCGTTCAACAGCATTGTCTGACGCCAGCCATGCCTGAATCGTCTCCTGATACGTATCCGGATTTTGCTCAAACAGCTCCGCCACCGCATACCCCCGGGTTTCCGGGCAGGAACTGGTTTCATATTGTTTTAAAATGAAATCATGAAAGATATCCCGCGACAGGCGGCCGGCGGTTCGAACCAGGGCCGTGCTCAGGTCGGGGGAGGCGGATTCGGATAAACGGTTGAATATGTCAACGGCTCTTTCCGCGGCATCTCGTGAAAGCAGATCGAGAAGGCCGATCCGGGTGGTGACGTCATTTTCCGTTTCTATTTTTACCAGAATCCGGCTGTCAAGATCGGAAATCCCCAGCGACTGCATCAACCGCGCATACCAGAGACAATCCTGCCCATGAGAAGATTCAAAGGTATCAACCAGATGTTTCGTCAGGTTCTTGTCTTTGAAAAGATGAAGAACTTCTTTGGGTTCAAAAGAATTAAAATCGACCCTGTTTTGAGATATTAAATCGAGGAGAATACGGGAATACCGCCTTTTGAGGATAAAGGGCGTTATGACCCAGATCAGGACAAAAGGCAGGGCAACCAGAGAGAGGTAGCGGGGATGAAAAAGATCGGTGGACAGAAGGATCATCCCCGAGCCTAAAAACAGGGCGATCCGGACCACGGTTCCTCTGAGAAAGGGACGGATCAACTCCCGGTAGGAATCTGGAAAAAGACCGTTCAGGACGGCCATGGTGGGAATATTGATCGTTGACCGGATAATATTTGACGACATACGCGCATAGATGGCCGTAAAGGCGTCGAACCGGAAAAAAAATGCCAGAAAAACAAACATGTAATTAAAGGGATGAAACATCAGCGCCACGGGCAGCCCCCAGCGGCCGTAAATCCGGCCGACAAACAGCAGGATCACCAGGCTGATGGAATTCAAGATGCCCCGAAAATAACCAAAAAATTCAATCAGTTTCATTTCAGTGGCAAATTGATCGTTGACCGCGTAGTTAAACTGATAATTCATGATGGGAATGACCACGTTGGGAATAAAGGTCAGGATAATCATCAACATGATCAGCGGAGACGTCTTGATCAGCGGGATCATTTTTTTGATTTCGCCCACCATGGAGTCCCTGGACGATTTCTTCGCCTGCTCCCGGGTGGAGAACAGAAGCGTCGGAAACCGGTTTCGCATCAGCTTGATGACAAGGGCGCCAACCAGCGTGATGGCCAGATAGACCGTCAAAAGGTTGTCGATGGAGATGTTCCGGACAATGATGGGAGTGGAAAAACTGCCGATAATCTGCCCCACAATACCGCCGGCGGTGATCAAAGGAAACAGCCGTTTGGACTGGCGCGTATTGAAAATGTCGTTGGCCAGATTCCAGAACAACAGGGCCAGTACCACTTCGTATTGAGATTTGAGCATAAACAGGAGCGGATAAACCAGGTCGTATCCCAGAGGGATGATCAGACGAATGCCCGCGATGGAAAGGCCGCAGAATAAAAAAAGATAGGTCAGCAGCCGGGCCCCGGAAAACCGCCCAATCAAACCGGTAATGACGCCCATGATGAAAAAAGTGACCACCGCGTTGGCCATGTTGACAATGGGCAGATATTCTATCCCGTAACGCTTTAAAAAAGTCGTTTCCGTATAGTTGTTCAGGTAAACCCCACAGCTGCGGATGATGAAAAGAAGTGCGGCAGCCCATAAAAACAGCGCGATCTCGCTTTTGTAGATATTGAGCCATCGGCTGAGGAGTTTGGTCATCGATTTTTTTCGATTCTGGTATTATTCACAAGGCGATTGATTATCGGGCTTCCCGGACCAGACGAAAACCGGTGGTCCGGTAACGGACGTTCGGATTGCTGTAGGTGCGGTTGGCGGAACGGCAGGAATACCCCGACCCGAACCAGCTGCCGCCCCGCCGGATTCGATTACCGCCGGAGGGACTGATTACCGGGTCGGTTATCTCATATGTCTGGTACGGATCCATCCGATGCCGGTAGGGATCAAACCCGTCCTGACACCATTCCCAGACATTTCCATGCATGTCGAACAGGCCCCATTTGTTGGGCGGATAGCTTTTTACCGGCGCCGGCATGTCCGCTTTCAGGCCTTTTGCACGCACGTCTTCCACGCACTTATTGGATTTATTCGTATTATTACTGAACATGGCTCTGGCGCAATCGATGGCCGCCCCCCAGCTGTAGGCTGTGGTGCTTCGCGCGCGGGCCGCGTATTCCCATTCGGCATCGGTGGGCAGGCGATAGGTCCCCTCGCCGCGGGCATTCATCTTTGCGATGAATTTGGCGACGTCATACCACGATACCTTGACGATCGGAAATTGATCCGGTTTTCTGGGACCGCCGAACAGGGGACGGCCCATGATCCGGTGCCACTGCTTAACGGTCACTTCGGTGGTTTGAATATAAAAAGGGTGCGTCAGCGTGACGTTATGCCGGGCTTCGGATGTTCCCCGCCCCTTTTCATCGTCCGGACTTCCCATGATAAACGTACCGGCGGGTATCAGAACAAATGCCATACCCAGTGAGTTGGTATAAGATGCCGGCGGCCCGGCCCAGCCAGTATCGATACCGCCAAAAACGATACAGACAAGCGCCAGGAAAACACATGCGGTCCGGGACAATCTGATCAGTGTTGGCATCGGTACTCTCCTATTTTTTTTCGACCCGGTCCGGTTGATGAAAAAAGTGCCTGAACTTTGTATAGGGATACGAAATCCCGATGGCGGCGTTGACAAACCGCAGGCGATTGCCTTTTTCCAGCGGATACCGATTGGTAATGCCCATGTGGGTATCGGTATACTGAAGCGTCACCGCCTCCTGTTTCAGCGGGGCATTGTGAAAAAAACAGTCGAACCAGTTATACCGGTATACGCCTTCCTTTCCCCGGCCCGGATCGTATTCAACCGTCAGCATCAGTTCCTGCTGATAGTGCAGGAGATCCTCAAGGACCGCATCGATGGCAATGCCTTCTCCTTCGAGAAACGTTCTCAGTGCCGCATAAAAGGCATCGGTCGTCTCGCTGACGGCCAGCCAGAGGTAGGTCCACAGATGCCACCCTTTCCGTCTGGGGTTGAAAGAGGCAAGAAAAGCCGACATGTCCGGCTGGGTCAGCATTTTGGCGATCTGCGGAATGCTGTCATCGCGGCAGTAGGCGGCGATCAGGTCGCGGACCCGTCTGAAAGCGGCATGGGCCGGGTCGCTGGAATGCAGCATGACGGTCAGCAGCCGGTTATAGAACCGCCTGTAGGACATCTGGCCGGTGTCATTAAGATAAATGGACAGAAACCGCGTATAGGCGCCGTTATGCAGGGCCTGGATCATTTCCTCAAAAAGATAGCAATAGGCCCAGTCGGCCTGCGGCAGGGTATTGGTTTCAAAAACGATTTCGACCGTCTCTTTTTCACACCCGCTGGACGGAATGCGCAGGGCCCTCACTTTTGTCTTAAGACCGAATGCTTCCCGTTTGCGCGGCTGGTTTAAGGGGGCATTGGGCAGCAGGGCCAGTTCGTACACACGGATATCGTCATGGATACCGATTTCCATCAGGGTACAGATGCCATCGATAAACGATGTTCGGGTTTCAGCCGGCAATCCGAGGATCAGCTCGGTGTACGTGGGAATGTCCACCTGCCGGTAGCGGTCTTTCAAAAGCTGGTAGTTACGGGTCCCGATCTGGCGCCGGTTGACAGCCGCCAGAACATCGTCGTCAACACTCTGCATCGACAGGGTGGTGCCCCACAGCATATCCTCGGCATGGAGCATCCGGCTGATTTCAAAAACCGTATCGTTGGAATTCTTGGCAAACTGGATCCGCACCCGCTTGGGATAGCCATATTTCCGGCGGGCGGCAACCAGTTCTTCGGTGATCTTAAGATCCCGTTCCAGAATACCGAAGTTGCAATCGGTGATATAAAGATCTTCGATTTTCCGATGGGCAATATAATCGATTTCAGCGGCAATTTTCTTCATGTCGTGCCGCCTGATTTTATTGGTGCTGCGCACGCCCCAGTCACAGAAGCTGCAGGCATACGGACAGCCCCGGTTGGTTTCCCATAATCCGATTTTATTTTTTTCCCCGTCGGCCAGAAAACGGTCAAAAATCCCATTTAAAAAAGGGCTCGGGATCGGCAGGAACGCCGGCTGGCCCGGTTCTGTTTTTTGTCCGGAGGCCGTCGTCAGGCCGGGGGCGGTGCGGGTTTTCAGCGTTTTCCCGTTGGCATTGCAGCTGATATTGGCAATCGACTCCAGCCGGGGAGAATCATCTCTCAACGCCAGCAGCAGATGGTAAAAGGGTAATTCGCCTTCACCGTGAACAAGAATATCCACTTCAGGGCGTGCGGCAAAAAACCCCTCACTGTTATCCGGCACATGCGGGCCGCCGAGAATCACCCGGCAGTCCGGATGGGCGGCCTTGACCCGCCGGATAATTGCCGCCTGCTGGTTGTCGTTCCAGACATAGCAGGACGCGCAAAGAATATCCGGGGCTTTGATTCTCGCAGCCGTTGTTTCCACGGCTTCGATGCGGGTCAGCGGTTCGTGCCAGGCATAGCTGCCGGCAACGCGCGGGTCGGTTTCCGCAAAACTGCGCAGCAGCCCGTAAGCGTAAGGAACAAATTCAAGTGCATTTAATGATAAAAAATAAATCGATTTCATGATTGTTTGTCTCTGTCTGCGACCCATCGCCGGCCACCGGCGGAACCGGGCCGGTGTTCCGCTGAATGCCGATAACTGTAACAGTTGTCGTCCATTCGCGTCAATCCTTACATCGCCGGGATTCTGCGCCCGGCCGGCCGGGCATTCAATCAATCCGGCCGGATTGACATCGCATTAATTCCCGCTTAAAATATGGACGGAAAACGTTTTTCACAGCCCATATGACCCGATACAGCAGGGGGATTTGACGATGGACCCGCTTGAAGACCACCCGCTTCACATCCGTCCAATCTCTCCGGCGCCGGTTTCCCCCGATTTCCCCTCCCTGTCACTGGAACGGGTCTTGACCGTTTTTGCGGAAAATGACCCTTCAGAATTGCCGGTTTCGCCAACATCCGCGGCCGCGTACATCACGGCGCAGGCCCGGCTTCTGAAAATCGGAACCGCATACCTGTCTTCCCCGCTCAGCCGGGCCCAGGTTCTCGCCCTTGATGCCGCGCTGGAACTGCCATCGGCGGCCCCTGGGCTGGCGGTGAGGGTCCGGCTGGATGATACCGGCCCAGACCCGGACAACGCGCCGGTTTCCGTGTCCCGAATCCGTCTCATCGAATGGCTCTCGCCGCGTGGCCCGCTGCCCCGCCTGATCCGGATTTTGCGCGCGCACGCAAAGGCCGGGATCTGGAACCACGTGGTTTTCCCCCCGGACGCTGGATCGGATCCCGACCCGGCCCTGCTGCGCTTTGCCATTGGCAATCCGAATATCGTCCATTCCTGGCAATTGGCGACGCCGGCCGCGGCCCGTTTTCCAGGCCCGGAGGCTGCCTTCAAATCCCTGACCGAAAAGCACGCCCGTCTGCCGTTTCTTACCGGCCGGCCGTTCTGGCGCGCCCTGCCCGGGCCGGCGCACCTGCTCCTCTATCTGGACACCTATGGCTCAGTCCGCGTCCGGCGCTGGTGGGTACGGCAGCAGCCACGGGGCGTGGTGTCCCTTGGCGAAAACATGCAGCGCCATTTTGCCCGTCCGGCCGCCGCTCCCGAATCGCTTTCCGCCGCCCGCCTCGATGATATCTGCCAGCTGGTCGAAGCCGGCGGTTCCGTGAGCACCCGGTGGATGCGGCATAATCTGACGCGGGCTTTCCTGGTTGTCTATGCGACTGAACTGGATCAGGTGGTAGCCGTTTCCAGCCTCAAACATCCCCGCCGCGAGTATATCACGGCTCTGAGTGAACAGACCGGTCTGGATCTGTCCGATTATCTGGAACGGGGGTACACATCGGTCCGACCCGAGTACCGGGGGATGGGTATCGCGACCCAACTGCTGGCGGCACTCACCGCCCGGGCCGACGGTCGACCCATTTTTTCCCTGATCAGCGAAGATAACCGGGCCACCCAGACGATTGCCCGGCGCAACAATACCCGCAAGGTCACCTCGTTTTTCAGCACGCGCGCCGGCAAGCAAATGGGGGTCTGGATGCCGGAAGCCCAGGCCGCACACCTGCGGAGAAAAACACCATGACCTGTCGAATTGGAATCATATCGGTGAGGGGGCCGGCCTATCACCCGACCCGGCGGCTGATGGCGGCCGCCGCGCAGCAGGGCCATATCGTCGATGTGCTGAACCCTTACCGGCTGTGGCCCGCTTTCCTGAACAGCAGTGCATTTTTCTGCCGGGAAGACGAAAATCCGCTTCCCGATGCCGTCCTGCCCCGGCAGGGCGCCGATGTCGGCCCGTCGTGTCTGGCGCTGGTGCGTCAGTTCAGCCAGACCGGCATTCCCGTGATCAACGATTTCGACGCCATCCGGATCAGCCGGCATCAGTTCTATACCCTCCAGGCCCTGGCGGCGGCCGATATCCCCTTCCCCGATTCGGTTTTCATCAATGCTTTTTCCGGGCTGCCCCGGGCCGTCGATGAACTGGGCGGCTATCCGGTGGTGATCAAACAGGTCAGCAACCGCCAGGGCAGCGGGGTTTTCAGGATCGACAGTGCCGAGACGGCCCGGACCATGCTGGCCGGGCATCTGGGCCGGCCGGCCGGTAAGCGGCCGGGGCTTCTGGTGCAGCGCTATCTGCCGCCGGAAGACCGGCAGGACATCCGTGTGCTGGTGATTGGGAACCGGGTGGCCGGCGCCCAGGCCCTGACCCCGGCGCCAGGGGATTTTCGGGCCAATTTCCACCTCAGTGGGCGCAGCCGCCTGTTTGACGCCCCGGCATCGATCCAGGAGCTGTCGATCCGCGCAGCCCGGGCCGTGGGCCTCGACATCGCCGGCGTTGATCTGATGATGCAAAAAGGATGCGATCCCCTGGTGGTGGAAGTCAACTACGCCCCTGGTTTCAAAGGACTCGAAGCCGCCACGGGCCGGAATATCGCCGGGGAAATCATCGACTGCGTTGTGGAACGGATAACGGCCGGTAAACAGGAGAAATATCCATGCGGATAATTGATTTTAAACGGATTGAAAAAAACAACCGGATCCGCGTCCAGGCCCGTGTTGTCTGGGAAGACGGGGATCGACCGGCGCAAGACATCTATATCGAAACACCGGCCGCCTTTGGCGCCGGTATCACCATTTCTCCCGAAGCCTTTCTGGCGGGCAGCCTGATCCCCGCCACGCATTTCGGGGAAAAAAGAATCGCCATGACACCCGCCATCTGCCCTGATTTCAAAGAAGGGCTGGATACGGCCATGGCCCTGGTCCGCGTCTGGTCACACGGCCGCTACCGGCCGCCTGACCTTCAGATACCGGTGCGCGCGCAGGCTGCAACACCGCCGTCGCCCCTCCGCGCGGCCATGGTACTCTCCGGCGGCATCGATTCGCTGGCCACCCTGCGGCTGAACCGGCGCCACTTTCCGGCAGATCACCCCGGCGCCATCCGGGACGGTCTGATCATTCACGGGTTCGACATCGGCGGCGTGGTTGAACGCGGCATGAAATATCCGGTTTTTGACCGTGCCCGGCAGGCCCTAGCAGCGGTGGCCGATGATGCCGACATTTCCCTGATCCCCGTCTATACCAATATCCGCCATCTGTGCGACGAGCGGACACTCTGGCTGGATTACTTTTTCGGCGCCGTTCTGGCGGCGGCCGGCCACGCGTTTTCCAGTCGGATCAACCTGCTGTACATTGCCTCTTCCTTTGACCTGCCCAACCTGGTCCCCTGCGGATCGCACCCACTGCTCGACCCGTTATATTCCAGCCATGAACTGCGTATTCACCATGCCCATGCCGAACTGCCCCGGATGGAAAAACTGCGCATCGTTTCCGAGTGGCCGGCGGCCTTTCAGAACTTCAGGGTCTGCCTGGCCAACGTCCCCGACCGGCTCAATTGCGGAAAGTGTGAAAAATGCGTGCGAACCATGCTCGGCCTGGTCGGCCTCGGCCGGCTGGACCAGACGCGCGCCTTTATCGAAGACGATGTCACGCCGGACATGCTCGCCCCCTTTGACATCACCATCCGCCACCGCCCGCCTTTTTACCGGGAACTGATCGAGCCGCTGAAAAGCCGGGGCCGGGATGACCTGGTTCAGGCGATTACCGGCAAACTGGCCACACCGGATCGTTACCCGGGAGCGCCCACCGGCAATGATCGATAAACCCGGCCTGTCCGATACGTTCGACTATATCCCGCCGGACAATTTCAGGTGCGAGGCCAAAAGGCCGCTTCCGTATGATACCGGCAGTACGCCCAAGGACTGAATGGCATGTGTTTCGATTAAATATGGATCGGGTGTGAAAATTTTTCCATAATTTGTCCGGTTTCTGCCCTATTTTAGTTCATATTTTTCACTATCCCGTCGGTACAAAAAGACAAATTAAACCTATCTCACTGATATTAAATCAACTATCCACATATCCGCCAGCTGGCACGGAGTTTGCTACATTTATTCTTCAGGTATGCACGCAGTTAACCGAAAAAGAATGACTTGAGAGGGAGCGCTCCATGATTATCAAAGCCAGAAACGGTGAGCTTGAAATGAATCGCAACAAGGAAGTGTACGTGGGCGGCGCGGCCACCGGCCAGGTATTCAAAAGCTGGGAAGATCTGGACCAGCGCGTCCGCAGGCAGCTGGAAGAAATCGAGCTGCAGGCCGTGAATTTAATCCAGCAGTCCCAGAAAATCATTGCCGCTGTAAGTAATTGACCAAAAATGGCGACTCATCTGCAGATCCTGTTGGTCGGGGTGTATTCGGCCTGCAGGTTTTATCGGTAACATCTCCAGCTGATACATGCTTTTTTCGTTATTTCTAACGGGAGGTGGATTCATGGATAAAGCCAGATATGGGAACACGGGCGTGAAGCGCCTGGTTAAATCCGCCAGAAAAAAATTTCGGATACCCGAAAACCTGAATCATTATTCGAAAAAGGATTTTAAGCGGGCGGAAAAAAAATTTCTGAAGGTTTGTGTGCTGGGCGGCAGGTGTTAGCAAGAGGGGGCGGCTCTACCTGTTAAACGCCGGCCTTGACAATCCCTCCACCCACGGGTGCCTGACCGGGAACATCTAAAACCGTCAACGCATGCCCGGTGGCCGCCATGAAACGCTCAATATCCGCCTTTGACATCACCAGGGTGCTGGTATTCACCAGCGGGTGAAAAAGGAAAGCTTCCGATTGCCACAAATCCCGGTCCATCACGATTTCCACGGCGTGCCGGGGATCATTGTAAATGGCCAGAAGGGACACCGCGCCGGGATCGACCCCCAGGTGTTTTTTCAGACGCCGTGCCGACCCGAAGCGGATGCGTTTTGTGCCGAGCAGGCCTTCCAGCTTATTGAGATTGACCCGCTTGTCGCTCCGGATCAGGATCAGAAAATGGCGTCTGCCTTTATCGTCTCTTAAAAATAAATTTTTGGTCCGGGCACCGGGAAGATCCGGTACCAGCCGATCAGCCTCCGCAACGGTAAAAACAGCCGGGTGGTCGTGTCTTGCGTACGCGACGTGATGGGTTGTCATAAAGTCAAAAATATCCGTCATCTGTCTCACTTTTCCGTATCCCGCCCGCCGTCACCGCGGTCCCTTATACATCGCTTCGATCAGGTCAGAGAAAGCATCGTTGATGAATTTGCGTTTGACCTTCATCGTGGGCGTGACCTCACCGTCTTCTTCGTATAGTTTTTTGGGCAGAATCGTAAATTTGCGGATATTTTCCACCCGGGCCAGAGTGGCGTTGACCTGATCGACTTCCTTTTGAATCAGTTTGACAACCTGTCCGTCCCGGGTCAGATCTTTGTAGGTGGAGAACTGGACCTTGTTGTCCTGAGCGTATTTGATGACATTATCCTCGTCGATCATGATCAGCGCCGACAGAAATTTGCGCCGGTCGCCGATGACCACGGCATCGTTGATGTAGATACTCGCTTTCATTTTGTTTTCGATGTACTGCGGTGAAATATTCTTGCCGCCGGCGGTGACGATAATATCCTTTTTACGGTCGGTAATGCGCAGATAACCGTCCGCATCGATTTCCCCGACGTCGCCCGAATAGAGCCAGCCGTCTTTGAGCGCCGCTTCGGTGGCGGCCGGGTTTCTAAAATACCCCTTGAATACCCCCGGGGATTTGACGAGAATTTCACCGTCACCGGCAATTTTTATCTGGGATCCTTTCAACGGCGGCCCCACCGTCCCGAATTTCACCCGGCCCAGCGGCGACAGGCAGGTCACCCCCGTGCCCTCGGTCTGCCCGTAGCCTTCAATCAGGTTCACGCCAATGGATTGAAAAAAACGCAGTACCACCGGCGCAATGGGCGCCGCCCCCGAGTAGGCCACCCGGATCCGCTCAAATCCGAGCCGTTCCTGGAGCTTGCGAAAAACGGTCAGATGGGCCAGATAAGCCAGCGCCTGCAGATATCCCGGAACAGGCTTGAAGCGCATGGCCAGATCCGCCCTTTTTTGTCCAACCGCGTAGGCCAGATGGAACACTTTTCGTTTGAACCAGGTGGCGTCGGACATACGAATCAGCACCGCTGAGTAATACTTTTCCCAGATCCGGGGAACGGCATGGGCGACGGTTGGCGAAATCTCCTGCATATTGTCGGTAACAGTATCCAGTCGTTCCACGAAATTCACCGTATAGCCGACGGTAATATGTCCGAGAATCGAAAAAAGCTGCTCAAAAATATGACACAGGGGCAGAAAGGACATGATTTCATCGTTTTTGGCCATCGGGTTGGCCGAAGTGATTGCCCGTCCCATCCAGATGCAGTTGCGATGGGTCAGCATGGCGCCCTTGGGGGGACCGGTGGTGCCGGAGGTGTAAATCAGCGCGGCCAGGTCGTCGCCATCAATTTCCACCGAGCGGGCGTCGAACAGACTCGGATCGGCGTCATCTATTTTGCGCCCGATCGCGAGCAGCTCGTCAAAAGTCATCACCAGTGGGTCTTTGAAGTTACGCAGGCCTTCCGTATCCCAGACAATCACCTTTTTAAGCGACGGCGCCCTGTCACGAAACATCAGCCACTTGTCGAGCTGTTCCTCATTTTCCACAAAGAGAAAATCGGATTCGGAATTATTGACCACATATTCCACCTGGGACCAGGCATTGGTGGCATACACCCCGGTGGCCACGCCGCCGACACACTGAACGCCCATGCTGGCAAATATCCATTCCGGGCAGTTATCGCCGATAATGGATACGCGCCCGCCCTTTTTCAGTCCCATTGATATCAGGGCCACACTGACACGCCGCACCCGGCGGTAGTACTGCATCCAGGAAATATCATGCCACAGGCCCAGCGCCTTGTGCCGCATGGCCACGCGGTGGCCGAAAGTCGACACGGCCTTTTTAAAGACCTGGGGAACAGTCTGGCGGGTGATATGGCTGGCCGTCATGATTTTTTACCGTCGCTGGCCGTTGTTTCCATTGGCGCCGATTGCCGGTCTATCTCCATGCTTTTTTCCGTTTCCAGCGTTGATAGCCCTTGGCGGACGCCTCGGAGCGGATGCCCATGTAAAATTCCTTCACATCTTTGTCTTCCATCAATGTCCGGGATCTGCCTTTCATGACAAACCGGCCGTTCTCCAGAATCAGGCCGGTATCGGAAATCCCCAGCGCCATCCGGGCGTTCTGTTCAACCAGTAAAATGGTCACGCCCTGTGCGTTAATCGTCTGGATGATGGCAAAAATCTCTTTGACCAGCAGCGGGGACAGGCCCAGGGACGGTTCGTCCAGCAACAGCAGCCGGGGCCGGCTCATCAGCGCGCGGCCAATGGCCAGCATCTGCTGCTCGCCTCCGGAAAGCGTGCCGGCCCACTGATTTTCCCGGTCTTTGAGTACCGGGAAATATTGAAAAATCTGCTGACGATCCGATTCGATTTCCTTTTTGTCCCTGCGGGTATAGGCCCCCATGGACAGGTTTTCAAATACCGTCAGTTCTTCAAACACCTCACGGCCTTCGGGCACGTAGGAAACGCCCAGGCGGACGATCTGCTCGGTATCCATGCCGTCGATACGGCGACCGCTATATTCGATGGTTCCCTTGTCCGGCTGATCGTCAATCAGGCCCATCACTGTTTTCAAAATCGTTGACTTCCCGGCGCCGTTATTGCCGAGAATCGCCGTAATGGACCCTTCCGCCACGGTCAGCGATACGCCCCGGATAGCGTAGATCAGGTCGTAATAGGTTTCGATATTTTTAATGTCAAGAATCGGGTTCATGGGGCCTTAATCAACGGGTCAGCGGTTACGGATCAAACGCCGGGATAAACGGCGGCCACGATCGGGAGATTGACGGATATCCGCGGGAATCATTGTTCCTCTCCCAGGTAGGCCTTCAACACTTCGGGATGGTTCTGGACTTCGGCCGGCCGGCCTTCGATAATCGGCTGACCGAAATTAATGGCCAGAATCCGGTCCGATATATCCATTACCATGGACATATCGTGTTCGATCAATAGAATCGTCACTCCCAGCTCATCCTGAATATCCTTTACCCAGAAAATCAGATCCTGTTTTTCCTCGGCGTTCATCCCGGCGCAGGGTTCGTCGAGCAGCAGCAGAGCGGGTTCCAGCGCCAGGGCCCGTCCCAGTTCAATCCGTTTCTGGGTGCCGTAGGGCAGGCCGCCGACCGGCTTGTCGCGCACGGCCTGAAGGTCGAGAAAATCGATGATCTCTTCCACTTTTTTTCGATGAACCATTTCTTCCCGGGCGGCAAAAGAGCGTGCGCCCCACATGAATCCGCCCCGGAAAAGGCCGGTTTGCATATAAAGGTGGCGGCCGAGAAGGATATTCTCCATGGTATTGATATGCGCAAACAGCTCAATATTCTGAAACGTCCGGGCAATTCCCATGCGCGCCACCGCATCCGGTTTTTTCCCCTGAATCATGTCATCGCGGAAGCGGATTGTCCCGCCGGTGGGCGTGTAGATCCCGTTGATGCAGTTGAAGAGCGTGGTCTTGCCGGCACCGTTGGGACCGATAATAGAAAAAATCTCTCCGGCCGATACGGAAAAGCTGATGCCGGACAACGCCCGCAATCCACCAAAGGACATGCTCAGATTCTGGACACTAAACAGGGTCATAGAACGCTTCGTATCTGATGATCGGTTCGGGTGTCACCCAGGGGCAACCGGGGCCGGGAGAGCGGTTGCATCATGGTCAGGTATTATTGATGAACCGCCGCCCGGCCTGTCTCATGTCAGTCGGTCACAGTGATCCAGTCTGACAGTTTCTTGGCCTTGCCGCCGTCCAGACACTGAACGAGAAACGCCTGATTCTGTCCCATCCGGCTGGAAACTTTTTGGGGATCAAACGGTTCGTAGCTGATTTGTCCGCTGATTCCCTGAAAGTTTTTGAAGCTTTCCAGCACGCTGACCAGTTTTTCCCGGGTCAGATCTTTGCCGCAGCGTTTGATCGCTTCGACCAGAGGCTCGGCAAAGGCGATACCGGCATAGAAAAACAGCCCCCACCGTTCGTCCTTTCCGGCAAATTTATCAAACGCCTCGGCCTTGTATTTTTTCATCAGCGGATTGTCGGAATCGGGCAGGTCGGCAAACGTGGCCGCAATCACGCCTTTCCACAACCCCTTGCTGATATGCATCATAAAGGGGAAATCCGAGCAGGTACTGGTGCTTAAAAACTGCGGATGAAACTTCATCGCGGCGCTGATTCCCACCGTCATGACGGCGTGTTTGACGCTGGTCCATAAGAGTACGGCATCGGCGCCGGATTTTTTCAATTTCATAATATGGGGTTTTAAATCACCCTCTTTGACTTCAACGGCCACTTCCGCCACAAGTTTCATGCCGTGTTTGGCCAGTTCCTTTTTGGCGCCAAGGACACCGTTTTTACCATAATCGTCGTTCTGATAAATGATGGCAATTTTTTTCTTGCCCATTTTTTCGATGGCATGGCGACAGAGAATCCGGGCTTCGGTCGCATACATGGGATAGACGGTGAAGAGATATTTTTCCGGGGGCGTAACCCAGTGCAGAGAGCCCGAAGACGGACCGATCCACGGGATCTTGCGCTTCATCAGATAGTCCTTCACCGCCATGCCAGGGGCCGTGCCGACGCCGGAAACCCAGGCAAACATGCCGATCCCCTCCTGGAGTTCTTTAACGCCCGCCCGGGTTTTGGCGGGATTGTACCCGTCGTCAAACATATGATGGATGAGCTTGCGGCCGTTAATCCCGCCGGCGGCATTGATCATTTTAAAATAGGCATCGGTTCCCCGGGCCACAGAGCCCCAGGCGGCGGCCGGCCCGGTCTGGGGGCCCCACTGGCCGATGTGAATTTCCGTGTCCGTCACGCCTTCTTCGGCCGATGCGGCAAAGGTCAGCGCGAAAATCATTGCAACAGAAATGAGCGCGGATACAAGTATACGTTTTTTCATGTCCTTCTCCTTTTGTTGAACGGTTACCAGGGCCCTATACTTTTTTGATATAGTGCCGCGCCAGCAGGCCGCTGGGCTTGAAGCACAATACCAGGACAATGACGGCAAAAGCCACCACCGATTTAAATTCAATGGAAACATAGCCGCCGAACAGGTTTTCGACGATACCGAGCAGATAGGCGCCGAAAACAGCGCCGGGCAGGGATGTCATTCCACCCAGAACGGCAGCGGCAAACCCTTTGAGCAGCGGGTCCCACATCATGTAGGGTTGCATGATCACCGGTGCGATCAGCAGTCCGGCGATGCCGCCGACCACCGACGAAATCCCCCAGGTAATCATCAGCACCCGATTGGCCCGGATGCCCATCAGGCGGGCGGCCATGCGGTTCTGCTGGGTGGCTTTCATGGCCACGCCGAGTTTCGAGTATTTAAAAAAAACAAACAGCGCGATCATCAAAACCAGGACCACGCCACAGGTCAACAGCTCAAGGGTGCTGATAAAAATATCGCCGATGACCACGCTGTCGTAGGGGGTAATGGGAAACGGCATGGCCTTCTGTTCGGCTCCGAATTTCCAGGAGACGAGTCCCATCAGGACCATTTCCAGCCCGATGGTAATCACGATCATGCCCAGGATACTGGGATCCTTGGCACGGCGCAAAATGGTGAATTCGAGCAGGCACCCGAGAAAAAAGGCAAACCCCAGGGCCGAGACAAAAGCGACCGTCATCGACAGGCCCAGGGAATGCAGCAGCATAAAGGTGAAATAAGTGGTCACCAGCGCCATCTCGCCCTGGGCGAAATTGGGCACTTCCGAGGTCTTGTAGATGATCACCATGGCCAGGCCCATCAGGGCGTATGAACTTCCGGCGGTAATGCCATTGACGATCATCTGGATAAAATCAATCATAAAGCGATTCCTTGCCGATGCACGGCGTCATCCCCCGGTATCAGTTCCTTAAAACGGCCAGGTTTTCCAGTATTTTTTGGTTCGTATCCAGATGCCGAAGAGGCCCAGGGGTTCAAAGAGCATAATCAGGATCATGATCAGGCCGAAAATAATAAACTGAATATTCGACACGCCGGTAATGGAAAAATAGTTTTTCGACAGGTTTTCAAGCCAGTGCCCCAGATAGGGAATGCTTAAAATGTTACGCAGTTGCAGATCCAGCCAGCTCAATAAAACCGCTCCCACGATACCGCCCATGATCGACCCCAGCCCCCCCACCACCACCATGGCCAGAAACATGATGGACATGAGCAGGGAAAAGATCTCCGGTTCGATATAGCGGAGCACGAATGCATAGAGCCCGCCGGCGATTCCGGCATAAAAAGCGCTGATGGCAAACGACAGCGTTTTGTAATAGACCAGATTCACGCCCATGGTCTCGGCGGCGATATCGGCGTCACGGATGGCAATAAAGGCCCGGCCGACGCGGGTTTTAATCAGATTACGGGCAAAGACAACCATGATAATGGTAATGGTCATCACCAGATAATAGAAGGACCGATCGGTGTCCAGGTGCCAGGGGCCGATAATCAGATCCGGGGTGTGCAGCCCCTGCCGGCCGCCGAACAATTCGATTTTACCAATGATCTGGGTAATCGTTAATCCGAATCCCAGCGTGGCGATGGTCAGATAAGGGCCTTCCAGGCGCAGGGCCGGCAGGCCCAGGAGAAAACCGAACAGCGCGCTGACCGTCGCCGCCAGGGGCAGCGCCAGTAAAAAGGGGATGTGGCCGGCGGTCATGAAGATAATGGTGCCGTACGCACCAATGGCAAAAAAACCGGCATGGCCCAGTGAGATCAGCCCGGTGTAACCGACCAGAATATTCAGGCCGATGACGACGATAATATTAATGGCAATATAATTGGCCACATAAACAAAATAATTTTTGAACAGAAAGGGAAACGCGGTGAGGAAAATCATCAGGGCAGCCAGCCAGAAAACGACCACGCCAGAGCTGAACAGCTGGATATCTTCGTAATAATTTCGTTTCATGTCCATAGGCGCATTACCCGGATATAAAATTAACAGTCCCCTGCCGCTGCAAAAGATGCCGGGAAATATGTCAGATTGGCTGTGGCGTGTCAACTGGCCGGCGACTGCCGCGTTGTCCCCGGTCGATTTTTATTTCAAGTTCCGAACAATATAAAAATACCCTTTGGAATTGTTGAACATTTTTCCGGGGAATGATATTTTGCCGGACCATCACCTATAATTAACCGATACCGGCTTCCGGCATTAACCGGGCACCGGCCAAAAAAGGGTCCGACGGCCGCATGGCTCACTATCGATATATTGTTTTTTTATTCCTCTGCGTTACTGCGTGCGCCACCGCACCCCACGGGCCGGATCCGGTGTCCAGTTATCTGTCTCCGGATATCGATCAGACCCTGTCCGGATGCGCCAGCGGCCAATACCCCTGCGGCAGCGAAACGCCTTTTTCCCGGCTGATGGAAAAAACCCGGACGCCATCGGACAACGGCCCGGACCATTATATCAATCTGCTCGAACAGGGCGACGATGCCCTGGTGGCCCGGCTGCATCTGATCCGGTCGGCCCGGCACGCCATCGAGCTTCAAACGTTCATCTGGGGGTCTGATGATGTCTCGGATCTTTTTTTTCAGGAACTGCTGCTGGCTGCCCGGCGGGGTGTGCGCGTCCGGGTTCTGGTGGACCAGCTGACCGGGAACCGGCAGGGAAAATGGCTGAAATACGGGGCCGTGGCCCATAAAAATCTTCAAATCAAATTGTACAACCCGACGTTCTACAAAGGAAAAAACACGGCGCTGGACCTGATGGCGGCCTTTCTGTTTTATTACCGTACATTCAATCAGCGCATGCACAACAAGGTTCTCATCGTGGACGGGGCCGTGGGGATCACCGGCGGGCGGAATATCGAGCGAAAATATTTCGATCTGGATCCGGAGTTTACGTTCAAGGACCGGGATGTGCTGGTCATCGGCCCCGTGGTGGCCGATATGCGGCATTCGTTTTTAGAGTACTGGCGGGATAAGCGGTCGGTGCCGCTCTGCCGGCTGAATGACATTGCCTCCCGCCGCGTCCGGCCGGTCCCGCGGGTCTTTGCGCCCCTGGCCCCGATGCTGGCGACCCTGAGCCGCCGGGCCTCTGACAATCGGTATATTCAGCAGACATTTATCGATACCGCCACGCCGATATCCGGGCCGGTCTGGTTTTTTGCCGATCGGCCCGGGAAAAAACCGCGCCGGGGAAAAACACGGATCATCTCCTGTGCCACCGGCCTCAAACAGATCCTTCTGGATGCCGACCATTCCCTCGTCATACAGACGCCGTATCTTCTGCTCAGCCGGAAGGCATTGCGCGGTTTCAAGCACCTGAGAAAAAAAACCCCGACGATTGACATCATCGTTTCGACCAACAGTCTCGTAACGTCGGACAGTCTTTCCGTTTACGCGGTCGCATTTAAACAGAAAAAAAAGATGGTCAAGAAGCTTAAGTTCAAGATTTTCGAGCTGAAAGCCATGCCGGCGGACGTCCGGAAAATGGTTCGCGGTTACGACCAGCTGGCGGCCGCCTTCAGACGGCGTGTGAAAAACACGGAGCAGAGCAGATCAGACGGGCGGATTCACCCGCAGGTAAGTATTCATGGCAAATCATTTGTGGTCGACGACACGGTGGCATGGATCGGGTCGCATAATTTTGATCCCCGGTCGGAATACTACAACACGGAAGCGGCGCTGGCCATCTGGGATCACACGGTTGCCATTCAAGTGAAAAACAATATATTGCGGGACGCCGCCCCGCAAAACAGCTATTTCATTGCCCGGCAGCCCCAGGTGCCGGTGATTTCCCATCTCAGCGGTCTCATCGGCAGTCTGTCCCGGGCTCTGCCTTTTCTCGATATCTGGCCATTTCGATACACGACCAGTTATGAGCTGCGGGCCGGAAAAACACCGGTCCCCCGCGATGATCCCCGGTTTCTGGATCACTATCGGAATGTCGAGGCTTTCCCCGGCATCAATATTTCCATCCGGGCCATGGAAGCCCGCCTCCTGACGGCCATGGGCGGGTTCGTATGGCCGATATTGTAATCCGCCATGCGTGTTTCCGGATGCAGATGACGCCAGGCATGGACACAGGCGGGAACAGATAATCCATAATCCACCGGCAGGGCATGGCATACCACCCCCTGCCGGCGGCCGGCGGACGGCACCTATTCCTTGATTTCCTTTACCGATACGATATTGAAGATCTGCCCGGCATCTCCCTTGGTCACTTTGCCGAGCGCTTCAACTTTTTTACCAACCAGCGCCACCAGATCCGCACCCGCGACGGCAAAATCACCGTCGGCGGTTTGAATAACCAGGCCGGCATCCGTCTTGGCAATGGTTCCGGTCAGCGTGGTCATGTCTCCACCGGCCATTGCGACGCCGGCGACGAATGAAATAACAAAAGCCAGTAGAATCAGTTTGGTCATTTTTTTTCTACGCATGATAATCCCTTCTCCTTTTTTAATGGTTTGGTTCAAAATTCGAGCGTGTCAACGTGTCAACCGATGCGATATCACCTCCCTTTCTTTTGGATTCAGTTAATGCACCGCCATGAAGAGAATGCATCTGAAGCGACTGTTACTGCAGGTCGCATGCCAAACACATACCTATTTGTATTTATTAGTTTTATAACGTTTATGGAGCACGGTTCCATCTGCGCCGCTGTTACCATTTCGGCCCCGTCGGTTACGATTCTTGCCCACCGGAGCGGCGCGGTATCCCGGCGCATTAATGACAAAGGCCGCAGGGGAACGGCCGCTTGCTAAACCCGGACGGGATTGGTAAGGATTCGTCATCGCGCAGTGACTGCGCATGAACCGACAACAGGGAGCCGCAACGTGATTCGCACTGTTCTGGGGCTGATCGGAAACGAGGTCCTGCTGGCCGATTTTCTTTCCGGATTATCGACAATTGTTCTGGTGATCGTGATTGCCGCTTGCGTGGTTCTGCTTTCCAAAGGGGCGGACTGGATGATCGAAGGCGTGGTCCACCTGGCCGAGCGGACCGGGCTGCCGCGGATATTGATCGGTGCCACAGTGATCTCCCTGGGAACAACGGCGCCGGAAGCCTTCGTATCGGTCATGGCCGCATTTATGGGCAATCCCGGCCTGGCGCTGGGAAACGGCGTGGGGTCGATCATCGCCGATACCGGTTTGATTTTCGGATTGACGTGTCTGGTGGCCCGGGTGCCCGTCCGGCGGGATATTCTCAACCGCACCGGCTGGGTGCAGGTGGGGGCCGCAACGCTCCTGGCGGCCATTGCCATGGCCAAGCTGATGGCCGCGCCGCCGGCGCCGGTTCTCGGCCGCGGGGTCGGCATTTTATTTCTGTGTTTACTGGCGGGGTACCTGTTTGTGTCCTATCGGTGGGCGGTCAGCGGTGTTTCGGATGCCGGGGCGGATGGGGCCGGGGCATCGGACGGCAGCCCGGCAAACGGTTCAGCCGGCAACGAGATGAGCCTGCCCGCCTGCTGGGCGTGGATCGTAACGGGGCTTTTCATGGTGGTTGCCGCTGCACGGATTCTGGTTCCGGCGGCATCGGAAATCGCCATGCGTCTGGGCGTGCCCGACGATGTTATTGCCGCGACCATGGTCGCCTTCGGCACCTCACTGCCCGAACTGGTAACCGCAGTGACGGCGATTCGCAAAGGGTATCCCGAAATCACCGTGGGCAATATCGTGGGCGCCGATGTGCTCAACTGCCTGTTTGTCGTTGGCGCGGCAGCCACGGCCAGACCCCTGACCATCGAACCGAATTTTTACCGGCTCCATTTCCCGGTCATGCTCATTGTTCTGTGGTCGCTGCGCGGTTTTATTTCTTTCAACCGCAGCCAACACTTCAAACGCTGGCAGGGGGCCTGGCTGACAGGCGTATATGTGGTGTATATCGCCCTGCAATACATTTAGCGGTATTTCGCCATCGCTTTTTCAAATCCGGGACGGGCATTCTCGATGACACTGTCATCGACACAATAGGCGATCCGGACATGGCCGGGCCCGCCGAACCCGCTGCCCGGGACAACCAGCACCAGCTCGTCGGCGAGTGTCCGGGCAAAGGCGACGTCATCCGCGATGGGCGCTTTGGGAAACAGATAAAAAGCGCCGGCCGGCCGGGTAAATTCATAGCCGCAGTCGCCCAGCAGATCGCATAATTTATCCCGTTTCCGCCGGTATTTCGCAATATCAACGCTGTCGCCCTGCATTCTGGCAACGATCCGCTGCATGAGCGCCGGGGCATTGACAAACCCGAGAATCCGGTTGGCCAGGGCAATCCCCATGGACAGCTGCTGCTTGAACGTGGCATTGGGACTGATGGCCACAAAACCGATCCGTTCGCCGGGGATGGAGATATCCTTGGAGTAAGACGTGCACATGACCGTATCCGCATAACAGCTGAAAATACTGGGCACCGGGATATCGTCGTAAATAATTTTGCGATACGGTTCATCGGAGATCAGGTAGATGGGGTGTCCCGCCTCTCTGGATTTGGCGGCCAGCAGCGCCCCCAGCGCGTCCAGGGCCGCCCGGGAATAAACCTGTCCGGTCGGATTGTTGGGAGAATTGATAATGACGGCTTTGGTCCGGGGAGAAATGGCCGCTTCAAACGCATCCAGGTCCAGCGTAAAATCCTCGTAGGTCGGTACGGTCTTCAGCACGCCGCCGTGATTATCAACATAAAAGCGATATTCCACAAAAAAAGGGGCCGGCGAAATCACCTCGTCGCCCGGGTCGAGGATGGCCTTGAAAACAATATTCAGCGCGCCGGCCGCGCCGCAGGTCATGGTGATCTCGTCCCCGCTCAGGGAGGTATTCTGTTCCCGGCTGACAAATTCGGCAATGGCATTGCGAACCCCGGGATAGCCCGTGTTGGGCATGTAACCGTGGCCACTCGCTTCCAGAGTGGCGATTGTTTCTTTGAGGATATCATCAAACCGGGCCGGCGGCGGCAGATTGGGGTTCCCCAGGCTGAAATCGAATACATTTTCGGCCCCGTGCTTTTTTTTCAGCCGGGTTCCCTCTTCAAACATTTTACGGATCCAGGACGATTGCTCGATGAACCCCTCGATCTTTTTCGCAATGGTCATCATTTACTCCTTGGTGGGTTGAAACGTGTCAGTCATTTTTTATCCGGCGATATCCCGGGCCGGCGGACCAGAACCGTGTCTGTCACACCGGAACCATGCCTTTCAGAAACGTAAACGCCGCCGCCCCTTCCGCGGCGGTCTCTCCGTGGCCGTTGATGGCCTGCCGGAAACCATCCACCTGTTCGCCGTTTGCCGGATCGACGGGGCCATCGATCACCCGCAGGGCGTTGTTTTCCGCGGCATAGACCGCCACCGGGCCCCAGACCGGTTTACCGGTGCCCGTTGTTTTCACGGCCCCCCGGATCCAGTGGCGCGGCACCTCCAGCACGGCCGGCACCGGCCTAAAATGAAGCAATTCGGCGAAAAGCGTCAGGGCTTCCATCACGCCGTCGGCATATCGGTTTTCAAGCGACGCCCGGCCTTCTTTTTCGATCTGGTCGATATCATCCGGCGAACAGGTCATATCCAGTCCGGCAAGGATCATCCGCTGGACGGATCGAACGGAATCTTTTTTTTTGCTGATGACCACGTCCCTGTCGCTGAGAATCCGGATGGCGTTACGGATGCTCACCATTTCCCTGATCGTCGGGCTTTTGCGCAGGCACACATCGGCAATGGTCGTGTGGTAAATGGCCAGGCCGTTGTCCAGAACAAGGATTTTCTGTTTTTCCCCATCGTCTGTGAGAATGTATAATTCCAGATCCCGTTCTCTGCGGGCGGAAAATCCCCCCCGTGCGAGCAGATCCCGCATGGCCTGTTTATCCACCCGGCTGCCGTTCTCCGATGTTTTCAAGGATCGAATCACCCGGCGGGCCAGACGGTCAACGTCGATTTTCTTCAGCAGATTGTCTTTGAATCCCATTTTTTCCACCTTTTAAAAAGCGGTTCGTCCGGCTTTTTTCCGTTTTTCCTCGTTTTCCTGAATTTTGCGGCGTTCGGCGTCAATCAGTTCGTCGATATTCGATCCATAATAGATGGCAATCCGGTATTCCGGGTCCCCGAAACGATCCCGTACTTTGGACACCACGAGAAAATCGTTATCTTTCCGCCATAAATACGACGTCCCCGGTTCATGGGACCATTTGATTTTTTTGGGGGCGCCATATTTTTTCTGCATGGTGTCGATAATATCGGCCCCCTCCTTACCCGCAACAATTTTGAAAAAAAGCGGTTTCCGGCTCTGCCCCGAAAAAAGAAGCGTCACTTTTTTGAACACCCGGCTTTTTTCCTGGGGATACCGGTACATCAACTTGATCGTATCATGTTCCCGGCGGGCATTGGCGGCATCGTTCAGTTGCCGGTTCCGTTTAAAAATCGGCGGGAAATACGTTTCAATAAATCCGGGATAGTTGATCTCCAGGTCGATGGGGGTCTGGTACGACACGGCCGCCGTGCCCAGGGAATTACCCAGATTGTCACGCACCGAACGCGATAAAACGGTATCCGCGCCCATATTCAGAAACGTAAAACCGGTGGCTGTCGATGAAGCCTCGGGCGGGGGCGTTTTATCATCGCAGCCGGTAACGGCCAGGCCAGCAGCCAGAAAGATGAGACCCGCAATGACTGTCATCAGGGATGATTTTATTTTTAACCGCATCGTATCCTGTTGATTGAGGGAAAATGAGACGCGCCTGCCTGGCGCTCCGGACGAACCGGTAATCCTCGTTCAGGCCACAATGAGCCCAACGGGTAACAGCATTATAAATATACGTTTTTTTATGGGGCGGGTCAAGGTAGCGGATTCCGTTTGAACCCGGCGGCCGGGATGTTTCAGATATTTGTTCTATTGTGATACGGTATGAAACAGGTTGCGGACAGTACCGGCCATACCGGACAAAAACAGCAAAGGATACGAATATGCTTAAGGTGGACCGATTAACGGCGGAACAACTGGCCGGTCAACG
>Ga0256846_1000126_pt1 | contig 33768 bp, 30 predicted proteins | sample TevniametaG_FD_189098 | JGI IMG/M metagenome (GOLD analysis project Ga0256846, IMG submission 189098) | Tube worm associated microbial communities from hydrothermal vent at the East Pacific Rise, Pacific Ocean - Tevnia | ecosystem: Host-associated > Annelida > Integument > Unclassified ...
ATGATTGAGCGGATATATTGTATATCGGTAAGAAAAATATAACCGCTATTCCCAATATTTTTAAAATACTTTTTTTCATCATATTCCTCTTTTCATCATTCTTTCCGTAAACTGTCTCTGTGCTATCCCACCGTTTATTTTTACATTAGTCAGTGACATATCCGTTAAATGTTTTTTTTGAATATTTTTCATTTCGGAGTGTAAAATGATCCAATATCCGTTTATTTTTTTATACTCCTTTACTTCCAATATTTTCAATAATTCACCGTCTTCATCATAAAACTCTTTCTTTTTCCCAATCCATTTGTCTTTTATTATCCAAGTGATCGTCCTCGAATACATATATTCTTCCTCTTTTGGCTTACTCTCGATCACGTAACAATTGTCATCTCCTATTTTTTCCATGCGAAGAAATTTATGATTATCCTCAGAGGGTTTTCTGTCACCGAGATCATCGTATGTAAAATCAGATCCCATAAAATAGTCACTCTTACTGTCATTTGAAATTCTTTTTATTTTCTTTAGTGCCGGAAGATATATCCACTGATCATCACCTTTTCCCTCTTTTGAATAACTCCAGTTCATAAAGGAGGTATTTCTAACATCTGCCGGAGAGATAAAGAACATAATCTTTTTTTCAACACTCTTTCCGTTTTTTAAAAATTGTTTAATGGTTCTTATTCTCTTATTCTTTCGCGAATCTATCAAAGTCATTGTCAATTGTGCAGTTTGATCTTTTCCTGTCTCTCTGTTGTAAACCTTTTTTATTATCTCCAACCCGTCAACTTTTTCCTGAGAATAAACAACTCCCCCGAAAATAATGATTGCCATTACTAAAATGTTAATTTTTTTAATTGTCATTTATAACCCCCTTTCTTAATTTATTTAACTTTCTTCCTAAAATATATATCGGAAACATAAAGAATCAGATACATTATTGTTATTGTGCCGAGAAAACTTGTGAACATGTTCAACGAGACCAAAGCACCAAGTGACCTGTTCGGAGGAAATACCGAAAATAACAGAACTAAAAATCCGGCTATCACAACAAGAGCGTTAAAGACTATTGCCCTTCCGGAGTGATGCATTGTAAGCTTTCCGGTATTTATCTTATCTCCGGTTTCCATTGCATATATCTTATACCTCTCAATAAAATGAACGGCATAGTCAATACCTATTCCTATTGCAATACTTGATAGAAGAGCGGTCGTCGTACTTAAAGGGATATTCAGCAATCCCATAATCCCAAAACTAATTACTGCCGTTATTATGATAGGTATGGAAGCAATTAATCCGATCACTACATTTTTGAACATTATTGCAAGGAGAACAATTACTATAATCAGTGATAATAAGAGACTAAGAATTTGCCCCTCCAATATAAGATTGGTAAACACCAACCCTTTATAACCCGAACCTGCATAGTTTATATCAACATTGAGTTTATTGAATTCAGGTTCATATTTTTTTATTATCCCGATTGCAGTATTTATAGCCTTGGAATTATCACTCTTTAACTGAATAAACAGATTTGCTTTTTGGTAATTAAAGTTAACAACTTTCCATAAATTTTCAGGATCACCGGACATCTCATATAAAAGCAAGTATTGTGCATTCAACGACTTCGATTCGGGAATTTTATCAAACTCCTCTTTATCGGCATGCATTACTTTGTTCATCCGTTTTAGATAATCAGCCAGTGAAAATGAGTTCCCTACGATCTTAAGTTGTTCCACATCATTTTGCATCTTGTCCGTTAGTTTCAAAATTTCAGGATTTTTAAATGCATCTTTCTCTTTTGAATTCAATATAACGTTCAAAGATGAAGTCCCTCCAAAATTTTGATTAATGAATTTGTCGGTAAGGACAATATCGCTATCTTTTTCAAATTTTTCCAGAAAACTTGAGTTTATCCACACCTTTCCTATCCCCATTACAGATATGGAAACAATAATGACGGTTACCATTATTGTTACGTATCTATTCTTAATGACCCACGAAGAAAATTTTTGACTAAACCGAGGTGTCCCGTCTGAGGATTTTTCTTTATTCTCTTTTCTCCATTTCGGAAGCCCGAAAGCCATGAGTCCGGCTGGAATTAAGATAAGGGAAAATACCATAGCCATCATCACCCCGAATGCCGTAAAAATACCAAAATATTTTATCGGATATACCTGAGACGTAATCAAAGAGATAAAACCTACTGCAGTGGTTATGGACGTCATTGTTACCGGCTTCCACATTTCATGTATCATATCCGTTACAGCTTCCTTCTTTGATGCGGTAGGGTGTTCTTTTAAAAATAAGTGGAGGTGACTGTAAAGATGAATTCCGTCTGCAACTCCTATGGCAATAAGCATAACCGGTATCATGGTAGAAACAGCATAAATCGGAATATTCACACTTGCCATTAAACCGAACGTCCAAATTGTACTAAACAGAACAACGGACATAGTCAACAGCATTGCTTTGAAGCTTTTAAGGAGAAGCAAGAGAACAACAATGATAATTAGAATAACAATGGGAACCATTTTTTTCATATCTCTCGGACCCAAATAAGCCATTGTTCCTTCGACAATCGGTCTACCGGCAACATAGAGTTTCTCCGGTCCTTCGAACTCTTTTGCAACTTTTAAAATCCGATGGTAAAACTCCTGAGAAAAAGTGTCATCTCCTATTTCCGCAATAATTACCGTTACTTTCTCGTCGGTTGAAACCAACCTTCCGAAAACCATCTCATTCTTCCTGACATTCTCCCGTATTCTTTTAAGCTCTTCGGAACTCTTCGGAACTCTTTTAAAGAAAGGCTTAACATCCATCCCCTCCTCCGTCCCGATTATATTGTCTGCCGTATAGAGAGAAATCACATCGTCTTTTTCAATTTCTTTCATCTTTTGAAGTCGCTTTGTGAGAGTTTTTATCTTCCGGAAAGTCTTTGAATTGTAAATGCCCTCTTTGTTTTCAATGGCAATTATTATTCCGTCTTTTATATTGAACCACTCCTCAGCCTTATTGCTGTAAACAAAAGCGGGATGTTTATCCGGCATATATTTGTCTAAATCGGTCTCCATCCTTGTATTTTTTTTCATGATCATGAAAAATACGGCGGATATTGCTACGATTATAAATATTGAAACCCATTTTCGGTTAATTATCCTTTTTAAAAATTCATTCATTGCTCCCCCTTATTTATCAATTTTGAATAATATTTCATTTTGATAATATTTTATTTAACGATTCCCATAGTTTTTTTCCGTCGGATTTAAGATCAAAGGAATAATTGGAGAGTGTCCATCTTTTTATTATCAAACGCAAAGAACCCATGATGATCATAGTTAACTGCTCCACCTCAATATCCGACCTTATTTCTTTACTTTCCACACCTTTCTCAATTATAGTTTTCATAAATTCAAAATTTATGTTCATTATCGAATATATTTTTTCAGCCAGCTTCTTTTCATCCTGAAATATTTCTTCCGAAAAGATAACCGATGCCATTACCGGATTGTCCGAAAAGGTATTGAAATGATTTGTACAAATTAAATTCAACTTTCCCAAAGAAGAACTTTTATCGGAATTCAAACGTGCAATAAATTCCTGTATCCGATCTTCAAACATGGAGAGGATAGAGAGGAGAATCTCTGTTTTACTTTTGAAATGTCGGTAAACCGCCGGTTCGGAAAATCCGATCTTCATTGAGATATTTTTTATTGTAAGATTCTGAATTCCTCTCGTTGCTATGATCTCAATTGCCACGTCAATTATTTCCCGCTGTCTTTCAGTTAATACATTCATTTGTCACTCCACTTACGTTAGTTAACACTCACTAACATGCTTGTATAATAGAATATAAATTCTACTTTGTCAACTGATAAAATTTTAATCCATCAAATTTTTGATAAAAAATTTTATAAATGTAACTAAACAACTATTATCAGGATACTAAAATCAACACTCCCCTATTGACTTATTATCACAAATATTGTATTTAATAACTTTGAAAGGGCGATTAGCTCAGCTGGAAGAGCATCGGTTTTACACGCCGAGGGTCAGAGGTTCAAGTCCTCTATCGCCCAGTCTTAATGAGCGGGGTCGTAGTTCAGTTGGTTAGAACGCTGGCCTGTCACGCCAGAGGCCGCGAGTTCGAGTCTCGTCGGCCCCGCCATTACTCATTTCGGGGGCGAAATGGGTTCGACAGTATTGATTATGTCAAAGTGGCAGGTTGAGCTGAGCAACTCAATAAAATACTCAAAAAAAGAAGCGCAAACGATTTTGCACTCGCAGCATAATTAATGTTGCCGTTCCAATTACTTAATCCTGCGGGGTTATTGGGGCGTCATTATGCAGGATAAGCTGAACAGAGTTGTCTTTGACTTTGTTACGGACGAAAAACTGATAAAGGCTCCCGCGGGGATTTTTGTTTGTTTTCTTATCCACGGGGTACATAAAAACAAACTATATCTGTAGAAGCTTTGATTGAGTCCTTATTGGACGCGGGTTCAACTCCCGCCGCCTCCAGTTGATTGGATAAGATGAAGAAGTTTTATATTTTACTAATACATTTGTTAATTTTGGTTTCCTGTGTTTTTCCGATCTCAATTCAAGTAAAAACCTTTGATTACGACAACTTTACAAAGATTGTCTTTGAAAGTCAGAATAGTTTTTCATACATAACCGAAAGAAATTCCGATAACGATCTTACTCTTATTATTAAAGATCCCTTCGATATGATCTCTTTAAAACAAGATCTTTCGGGATCGAAAATTATAAACAGAGTTGAACATATCACCGTCGGTGATGACCACGGAATAAAGTTGCATAGTTCTAAAAAATTCGAGATATTGAAAACCTTTGTGTTAAAAGATCCATTCAGAATAGTTTACAATGTGAGACAAAATTTAGAAAATTCTCAAAGTGACAGCTTTGAAAAAAAGGGACAAGGAAATGAAGAAGAAAGTTTGATTGCACCGAACATCGTCAAAGAGAAAAGGAAAAGAGATACAATTGATGTTATATGTATTGATCCCGGTCACGGAGGGAGTGATTTGGGTGCAGTCGGAAGAAAAGGGACAAAAGAAAAAGAAGTAACCTTGTCAGTCGGGAAAAAGTTGAAAAATCTCATTGAGAAAAAACTCGGTATTCGGGTCGTTATGACAAGAGAATCGGATGTGGAGATAGCTCTTGATTCAAGAGTTGCAAAGGCAAACAACAATCAAGCACAGCTTTTCCTATCAATTCATGTAAATTCTTCATACAGAAAATCTGCAAGCGGATCGGAAACCTATTTCGTTAGTCTAAAAGCAACCGACAAAGTTTCCATGCAACTGGCACTTCAGGAGAACAGCTCTTACAATAAAATGGAAGATACAACAGGTGATAATGACCTTAAAATGATCCTGTGGAGCATGGCTCAGACAGAACATATAAAAGAATCAAGCAGACTTGCAGACTATATCCAGAACGAACTCAATATTTTGCTAAAAACGAAGAATAGGGGCGTAAAGCAAGCTCCGTTTAGAGTATTGATGAGAGCTACCATGCCTGCCGTTCTCATTGAGATAGCCTTCGTTTCCAACAAGTACGAGGAAAACAGGTTAAGGGACAATTCATTCCTTAACAAAGTAGCCGGTTCTATTTACAACGGTGTTTCCAAATATATTTACCACTATAATTCATCTATCAAATGAATAAAAAAATAATCTATACTCTTATAAGCCTCGCAGTAATTTTTTTTATCACTTCGCTTATAATTTATCTCAGTTCAAGCGGTACATTCAAGCGTGTAATCAAAGATAAAAAAGGGGAACTCAATATTCAATCGGAAGTTGAACCCGAAACGGAAAAAGTAAAAATTTTCTTCCTCACAAACAAGTCAACTCTTTTTATTCCAAAAATTTATATCCTAAAAAAAGAGACCAATAGACTAATTTTCTTAAAAAACTTTCTGGATCTCATGATGACCGAAAGTGCCAATTTTATTTCCCCTTTCCCTAAACAAACAAAACTCCAAAGTGTTTACTATATTGACAACAAGCAGATGGCTGTACTGGATTTTAGTGTAGAGCTTATTATAAATTCCCATAATGGCTCCAGAGGAGAAATTGAGTTTATATATTTCTTTGTTAATAACCTCTGCTACAACTTTAAAGAGATAAAGAAGGTGAAAATTCTCATAGATGGAAATGAATACAAAACACTTTCGGGACACCTTGATATTGAAAACCCCTATTTCCCAAATTATAAATATTTCAGAAGATGAACAAACAGGCAATCGGAATTTTTGATTCAGGAATAGGCGGTCTTACCGTTTATAAAGCAATAAAAAACAATATGCCCGAAGAGAAGGTCATATATCTCGGAGATACCGCACACCTTCCTTACGGAACAAAATCTCCTGCTACAATTGTAAGGTTTTCGGAAGAGAACTCAAGATTTCTTATTTCCAAGGGAGTCAAAATAATTGTTATAGCATGTAACTCTTCATCTTCATACGCAGTCAAGCATCTCCAGAGTATTTTAGACATACCTGTTTTGGGAGTCATTGATCCCGGTTCCGAAGCAGCGGTAAATTCGGGAGGTTCGGAGATCGGTATAATCGGGACATCAGCTACCATATCTTCAGGGGCTTACGAAAAATCAATACTTGAAAAAAATCCTAATGCAAAAATAATATCAAAAGAATGTCCGCTGTTTGTCCCGCTTGTAGAGGAAGGATGGATAGATCACAAGGTTACTGAACTTGTAATTAAGGAATACCTTATTCCGTTGAAAATGAAAGGAGTTAAAACATTGGTTTTGGGATGCACCCATTATCCTGTACTTAAAGATATTATAACCAGAGTACTCGGTGACAAGATTATCTTAATTGATTCTGCGGAAGTAATGGCAATCAGAGTTCACTCGATTCTAAAAAAACTGGGGTGGTTATTTGAATCTTCCTCGAAAAACGGGGACGATGAATTCTATGTAACCGATTTCCCTGAAAGATTTAAAAGAGTCGGAGAGATATTTCTTAAAAAAAAAATAGACAAAGTTGAAATGGTCTCTATCTGATCAAATAACTTATTTCAATTAATAGCCAAATCAAACTTAGTCAATTATATTTTCAGCAACTATTTCAGCTATATCTTTTACCTTAACCGAATCATCTTTCTCTTTATCTTTGATTCCGTCAGTCAGCATATTCGCACAGAATGGGCATGAAGTGCACACAGTATCGGTTCCGGATTTAATAATTTCATCGGTTCTCACATGGTTAATCCGTTCACCCTGCGTTTCCTCAGCCCACATCAGACTACCTCCGCCCCCACAGCAAAAACTATTACTTTTGCTATTTTTCATCTCTTTAATCGTCATTCCCGTTTTTTTAATAACATTTCTCGGTGCTTCATAAATACCATTGTGACGACCAAGGTAACAAGGGTCATGAAATGTAACATCTTTCGAATTTTTGTGATTTATACTTATTTTCCCGTTTGAAATAAGCTCTTCAATAAACTGGGAATGGTGAACAACATCGGGCATTTCAAATTCCGCTCCGATCAGTTTGGAAATATCATCATACTCGTTTTTAAACAAATTCAATCCGTGAGGACAAGTCATAACTATTTTTTTAAACTTATATCTTTTCAAAGTTTCTATATTTTCAGAAGCCATCATTTGGAAAAGATACTCGTTCCCCGCCCTTCTTGCCGGATCACCACAGCATTTCTCCTCATTTCCCAAAACAGCATAATTAACATCGGCTTTATTCAAAACAGAAATCATTGCTTGTGTAACTTTCTTGTTCCTATCATCAAAAGATCCCGCACAACCGACCCAAAAAAGTACATCGGCATCACTATTGTCTACAGCTTTTTTAACCTCAATACCTTCTGTCCACTCCTCTCTTGATGAGGAACCAAAGCCCCATGGATTGCTGTTTGTTTCAAGATTTCTAAAGAATTGATTAAACACTTCCGGAAACTTTGCCTCCATTAAAACTCTGCTCTGCCTCATTCCGATTATTTTCGGGATATGTTCATTAAGAACGGGGCATACCTCCATACACGAACCGCAAGTAGTGCAACTCCATATTTCACTATCCGTAAACACTCTATCCATTAACGGTGGAATCTGATATTCGGAATCCTTTAATTTTTTTGTCCCTTCAACAAGAAGATCATCTCTCATTTTTGTGATAATATTTTTCGGTGACAGATCTTTACCTGTTTGAGCAGCCGGGCAATGTTCGGTGCATCTGCCACAATCAACACATGCAAATCCATCAAGCAGATCCTTCCATGTCATATCTTGATATGAAGTAACTCCGAAGCTTTCCGCTGTTTCGAGATCAACGGTTTTCAAATAAGAAGTTGAACGTTCACTTTTAAAAATAATATTCGTGGGTCCCATAAACATATGCATATATTTTGAACGCGGAACGTATAATATAAATACAAACACATTTATTATATGAATCCACCATGAAATCTTTACAAGCATCCACGAAGACGGAAGCCACTCCGCAACCATTTTTCCTACAAAAGCCACACTGACTTTATCTGAATGATATGCGATTGAAGCCCCTTCGTAAAAAAGGAAAGTCAGAGTTACGGTTACAAGAAGAGTATAGATATAAAGAGATTCCGAAGTACCGTAAGTGTAAGATGATTTTCTCACTACATAACGTTTAATAACAAAGAATATGACCGCAAGAATAACAGCTATTGAGAAAAAATCCGCTATCATCGTATGAATATTTGAAGGATGAATATTTTTATTGAACCCTTCCAAAATGTGAAAAACGGAGATAGTATCAAAAGTTAAAGATCCGTACAAAAGGAAAATATGCACCAAACCCGTAACAATTCTCTCTTTTTTGACAGAACATAAAAGGAGGAAAAACGAACTAACGGCATTAAGTATCCTCTTAAAAAGGTTGTCGAATCTTTCCTCTTTTTGCCCTAACTTTACTAATTTGAAAATTCTACCTAAAGGCACAAAGAAAAATACAATAGTCAATCCCAGCATAATTAGAAATACAATAGATTCTATAAAAGTAAGCATTTAAATCTCCTGATTTGAAGTTTGAAGTCTAACAAATTACCCGCTTTTTTTCAAATCGAATAACAGGTATTTTTTATGAATAAAAAAAATCACCGATAAAAAGATATGTTGGGATCTATTTTTTACTATTCTTAAGTTTCCCTTCCCAATCGGTTATATTTTTTTTAAGTTTATCCTTATCCATCTTCGATTTCGCCATTGTAAACGCTTCTTTCTCAATTTCAACAGCTTTTTTATAATTTCCCAGTTGAGAATATATGGATGCAAGGGTATCCATAATACGAAAATCCTTATGAAGTGAAAGAGATTTTTTTGCAATATCAAGAGTCTTTTTATCCGAAGCTTTACCTTCATAGATTGTCCACGCTAACCTATTATAGAAAAAGCTTAGGTATTGTTTCGGAAATTGTTCCCAGAGTTCTACTTTATCATAAAATAAATATATCAACTCTCTCCCCTTTTTAATCTCCTTCTTATCAAACATTCTTTTAGCACTATCTGAAACATAAAAAGGTATTCTGGAAAAATAGGCGAGAAATTCTCTCGTTTTTTTTACTTCGGGACTTTTCTTCGCCGTATCAATGGAATAATCTATCCACTTATTTGCATTTTTTAAATCCCCCGAGTATAAATAACAGGCAATACCTTCCGCAACAATACTCATATCTTTTTTCAGATTCGGTGAATTATTCTTTCTTTTGAGAAAATCATTAAAATAGTATGCGGACTTCTTAAGATCACCTGTCATATTATACCACTCTAAAACAGTTGAAATTCCATTATTACCCTTTAAATTGTATTCAAATTTATCAGGATAATATGCCTTCATTATTTTTTCATATGTCGGAGTATATTTCTTTACATACGCTTCCTTTTCACTTTTTGTACCGTTGTAAGGATAATTATGACGCACATAGGATCCTAAGCCTTCATAAGCTTCCTTTGTCAATTTATCACTAAAATTCGGATTTAAAGCAATAACCTTATTTAAATATTCTATTACTTTCTTTAAATCTCCCATACCCATCTTTTTAGTGATTTTAAGAAGAGTTGTTCTATCGTTAGGATTTTTCCTTAGCTTTTCAGACATCGCATAAAAATTATTTCCACCTTTCACATCGGCAATCCATTTTAAAAACCCTTTTACAGTCCTTTCCGGTCTTCCGGTATCTAACATTACCCCATCTTTTGAGAATATTTTAAATGTCGGATACGCCACAATATTATATTCTTTGTTGTATGCAACCCCTTTTTTGGTTGTTTGTTCGATGTATAAAAGGACCACTTTATCCGAAACTTCCTTGAACTCATCTTTTTTAAAAACGGTTTTCTTTACTTCCTGGCATGGACCACACCACTTTGCTGAAAAGACCGCAAGAATCGGTTTCTTTGCCTTTTTAGCAATCTTAACAACTTCTTCAAAAGTATTTTCTTCCGTCAACCACTCATACTTCCCGATCTTAAAGCTTTTTTTATCCCCCGACCACAATGTTAATGCGACTGAAATAATTAATAAGACAATTAATAATTTTTTCATTTTTTCTCCTTAATATAGAATTTTCCTTAAATATGCATAATTGTTATATATCCCGTTTCATAAGTCAAGGAAAGGATGGATCATTGTTGTCAGGGGATAAGCTTACAATACACCGGAGAGTTATTGATATGTTCGGAATATCAAATTCGATATAAACTGCCGAACTAATGAACCGTTGATCGTCCCTTTTTCTTTTCCTTAATTCTTTTTAGTTCTCCTTCAACCTTTTTCAATTCAATCATTAACCTTTCAATTCTCTTTTTATACTCTTCAAGATTTTTCTTCCTTTCGTTCTTGATCTTTTGAAGAAATCTCCCTTTTTCAAGGTTTTCACGTGCTTCTTTTTTTTGTTTTTCCTTTTTAAATCTTTCAAGTTCTTCAAGTATTTTCAATTGTTGTTGCTTCTCCATCCAAAATCGGGCATCAAAAAATTTTTTCATAAATCCATCTGTTATCCTAATCTTGTTTCCATTATCTGAAGGGATAACACGCTTTGTAATAATTTTCCCTTTTCTCAATAATTTAATATCAACTGCACCATCAATTGCCATTCTGTTAAAAGAGCGTGTAAGATCCGAAGTTTTCATTAGTTTGATTTTGTTTGCAGAGATCAAAATATCACCAACCTTAAATTTATCGGCTTCACCACCGGACTTCGTTCTTATTTTGGAAACCATAAGTCCGCCTCCCGATTTAACTTTAAACTCTTTTGCAAGTTCGGAAGTAAGCGGAATAACATCAATTCCAAGTGACGGTGAACTTGAAAATTCAAATGTATAGTTCTTAACCTTTGGAAGTGATTCAATAAGCTCCGGAACCCTCGATAATCTATCACTCATCTCTATCTCTTTAGCTTCAAATATTTTTTTGTTATTCATTCCAAACTCTTCAAGTTTCACATTTACTTTCATCACTTTCCCTTTACGGTCAAGCAGAAGAGATATTTTATCTCCGGGTCTCATTATTTTAATACTTGAGGAAAGATTAAGGGGTGTTTTTATTTTTTCTCCGGCTATCTCGATTATTTTATCTCCTTTCCGAATACCACCGAGATCGGCAGGAGATTTTTTTACGACTCTGTCAACCGTCACATACTCTCTTCCGTTTCGTAAAACACTTACTCCAAGCCATCCCCTTTTTACACGACCGAACTTTTTTAAATCTTTCACTATTCTAAAAACTCTCTTTGCCGGTAATGCATAACAGAGATCACTTCCTCCACGAACCGAAGATACTATTTTAAGTTCGGAAAATCTATCTCTAAATGTATACTGAGGGAAAAACTTATAACCGAAAACACCTCTTATCAAACCGACAAATTCCCCTTTTTTATTAATAACGGCTCCACCGGTAGAACCCGGAGCAACCGTTGCGTTAAGGATAAGATCATCATCACCGATTCCGCTGACAATCCCTTTATTAAGAAACGGGAATTGCTTGTAAAACACTCCCACAAGTCCTACCCATCCCCCTTTTTCCGGCAATTCACCCCGTTTCACCGGTTTTAATATCCTTTTTGGTGTTTTTAATAGAATAAGTGCCGAGTTCTCATCTTTTCCGATTATTTTAACGTTGTACGTCCTCCCTGTAATAGTTTCAATAAAAATTTTGTCAAAAGGGTGCGATATCACTTTAATATTTGAAAGAATAAGATCGGTATCAATTGCAACTCCCGTTGCAATATACCTTCTATGATTCTCTGTAACCACCTTAACTACGGAAGGTGAGATACGCTTTAACGCTTTTTTAACATCCTTTTCGTAAATCCCACCGGATTCCGCACCACCAAGTTTGACGATGAGAAATATAATCATGAGATATATGATAAACATTATTCTTTTCATTCGTTGTCTCCTAAATTGTACCCGTATCGTCTAAACTATTCACTTGTTCAATCACATAATTGTTATCTTCGTCCGATGCTGCAAAAGTTACATAGTCGGTAAGCAGAACCTCTTCTCTAACTTGATTATCATTTTGGGTATAAAGAAATTCACTCTTTTTAGGAAAGAAAAGTGATCCGGAGATAAAGAGGAAACCTCCGAGAAATAATGCACCAAGTGAAGAGACAATAATAGTTCTCTGTCTCTTTTTTTTCTTGATTTTATAAAATACACGATCCTCAAAATCTCCACCGAGATCTTCCATTCGGACATAATTCTTAAAAATATCTTCTTCACTACCCATTGTTCCCTCCAAACTGAACTTCCATTTTACTCCTCATTTTTTCTTTCCCTCTGAAAACCAATGATTTCAATGTGCCGACAGGTTTTTTTAATATATCGGACATCTCCTCAAAGGAAAAGTTATCAACTTCCTTCATAATCAACGGTATTCTGTATTTTTCCGAAAGATGAGATAGTGCTTCTTCAATAACTATATTCTCTCCGAGTTTTTGATCATAGGAATAATTTGCCTCGTTAACATCATCAAGCGAGAAATATCTCTTCCTTTTATTTTTTCTAAATTCCGAAAGAGCAAGGTTTGTCGCAATTTTATATATCCAAGCTTTCAGATTATCTGTCCTTAAAGAACCCGCTTTAAAAAAAACTCTCACAAACGTATCCTGAGTCAACTCTTCGGCTTGCTCCCTGTTTCCAAGCATAAGCAGAAGGTAATTAAATATTTGACCTTTATACATTTTCATGACCTCTTTAAATGCATTTTCATCCTTCCGTTTTAATTTTTCAATAAGTTCATCCATCTTACACATGTTAGACCTTAAAATCTTCGTAAAAGTTGCAAAATATTTTCTCCCTACAGTTATAAATTATCTGATATTATACTCTATTTGGATATTAATCTCTTAAAATTGAATATGGAAATAGAAGAGATAACAAAAGCAATTAACCCCAAAGATAGAAGATCACCGTAAAAATACTCAATTCCGTTACCTTTCAGGAATATTTCACGAATGATCCTGATAAAATAACCGAGAGGATTTATTTTAACGATCCATTTTAATCCGATAGGTATATTTTCGAGGGGGGTAAACAATCCTGACAGCAGGATGAATGTTATGATAGAAAATAGGGAGAAAAAAAGAGACTGCTGCTGAGAAGTTGAAAAAACAGATATTATCATACCGTACGATAATATTGCGGCAAGGTAGATAACCGCTGATATAAAAAGATAGATAAGATTTCCTCTTACGGGAATATTAAACCACAAAACCGTAACAAGTGTACCGACAAAGAGATTGATTATTCCGATAATACCCATTGGAAGAGCTTTCCCGATATATATCTCATACGGATGAAGTTTTGAAATAAGGAGTGTATCCATTGTCTGCTGCTCCTTCTCCCTAACAAGTGAAATTGACGTAATAAACAGTGTAATGATGGTTAGTAATAATGCAACAATTCCGGGTCCCATGTAGTTTATGCTTTTTAATTCAGGATTAAACCGTATCAAAGACTTCCCTTTCACCAAAGGAACAGCTCCGGATGTTCTTAAATCATTCATGATATGGTTTTTTAAAATTCCGTTAAAATAGCCGGCGGCAATCCGAGAAGAGTTCGAATCCACTCCGTCTAAAAATATTTGGATATCCGGATAGTTCCCCTTTGTATATCCTGACTTTATTCTGTCCTTGAAAAGGAGAACTACTTTAACCTGTCCCCTTTTCAGTTCATTTACTACATCTCTGTTAACCTTTGAAATATACTTTATTTTGAACAGGCCCGAACTTGATATCCTGTTAATAATTCTAACTGTAGCTTTTTTTGAAGAGAGATCAATAATTCCAACCGGAATATTTTTTATATCCGTTGTTACTATGTAACCGAGAATAATCGACTGCAATATCGGAGCAAGAATAATCATAAACAGAAATTCTCTCTGTCTGATAATTTCAAGAAACTCCTTTTTTATAAGGTAAAAAATCTTCATCCGGAAATTCTCCTCATCTTTGTAAATTTAATTACCGCAATAAATATCAGTACGATACTCATAATAATCAATATCACCCCATCCCAGACAAAATCTGAAAAGGAGGCTCCCTTCAATACAACACCCCTTATGATTTTGAGAAAATATGTTGCAGGAACTATACTCGAAAAGATCCTGAGTACCTTTCCGAGAGATGTTATAGGAAAAATAAATCCCGAAAGCATCAACGAAGGGAGCATTGTTGCCAAAAGAGTTGCAAGCATTGCCGTTTTTTGATCGGGAGCTACCATTGAGATCATAACCCCAAGTGAAAGTCCCGTGAATATAAAAATTAAAGAAAATAGGAACAGAACAGACAGATCGCCTCTTATCGGAAGACCGAACCAGAATCTGCTGAATAAAAGAATGACGGATTCCACTGCAAATGCTACAAAGACATACGCAACGGTTTTTCCTATAATAATCTCATAAGATTTTATCGGTGAGATAAAAATAAGATCAATTGATCCCGACTCTTTCTCCCTCGACATACTTAAAGATGTTAACAGAGCAGAGATTATCATGAGTAAAATTGCAATAATTCCCGGAATAAAAAAGAATGCACTCTTCAATTCCGAATTAAAAAAAATCTTTGTATTAATACCGATCAAATCTTTTAATTTTTGAAAATCCTCTAAAAATGCAGCAATAATCATTTCGTTGTACTGATAAATAATATTAGCGGTATTGGAATCCGATCCGTCAATTACAAACCCTACATCAACGGCTGTTCTCATCTTTACTTTTTTTGAGAAATCGTAAGGAATTATTAAGATTTCATCCATATCTCCACTTTTCAATTTTTTTTCGAACAATTCAAGAGACGTTTTTTCCTCTGTCTCGATCTTTGTGAAATACTTATTATTTAGAAACTTGTTTTTTAACTGTCCCGACAATTCTGTATTTGAATAATCCAAAATACCAATATTAATATTGTTAAGATCAAACGAAATCGCATAACCGTAAATAAATACCATGAGAATGGGCATTACAAGTATTATTATTAAACTTTTCGGATCACGAGCAATATGATATATCTCCTTCCGAATTATAGGTTTAATTCCCCTCATTTTCCCTCACCGCTTTTTTAAATAGAGTCTCTACCGAGTCAACTTTATGCTCATTTATAAGATATTCCGGTTCTCCCTCCACAATAATTTTCCCTTTGTGCAATATTACAATTCTATCGGCATATTCCACTTCATCAATATTGTGTGTTGTAACTAGAATTGTCTTCCCCCTTTTCTTTAAACCGTATATTTCCATCCAAAAATTTCTCCTCGTTTCAGGATCAACACCTGATGTGGGTTCATCCAACAGGAGTATTTCCGGATCCGGAATTAAAGAGGTAAAAAGTGCAACTTTTTGTTTTATTCCGGGTGGAAGATCTCCAACGATCTTATCAATTAGTTCAGGCTTTACGGTATATTTTAATTCCTCAATCTTTGTTTTTACCATATCCTTGCTTAGTCCTGATATACCCGAAAAAAACTCAACATTTTCCTTAGGACTAAGTTTTGAGTAAAGAGAGAATTTTTGTGACATGTAACCCAATTTTTCTTTTGCTTCAACTCTATTCTTTGAGACATCAATACCATCCACAATCACTTCTCCTTCGGTGATTTTAAGGAGTCCCATTATCATTTTGAGAGTTGTGGTCTTCCCTGCTCCGTTCGGACCCAGGAACCCAAGTATTTCACCCTTCCTTACCCCAAAACTTATGGAGTTAACGGCTGTAAAATTTCCGAATTTTTTTATAAGACCCCTGACCTTTATTATATCCGCATCCATTTTATTGTTCCGCAATACCAAATTCCTCTCTTTCGTAAAACATATAGATATCTTCAAGAGTCGGACTTTGTTCCGATATTTCAACCGCATCAATTCCCTGTAAAAAACTCTCATCCCGTGTAGTAATCAAATTAATGTATTTTCCCTTAACAAAAAAATTTTGTTTTATACCTCTCCTTTTTTTAATTTTATCCATTAGCTCAAAAATATTCCCCTCAGGCAATATTCTCCACAATTTGAATGGGACACTCCTCTTCAAAACATCTATATCCCCTCTCTTAATAATCTTTCCCTCCTTGAGAAAAATTATATGATCACCATTCTCAGCTTCATCAAGATACGGTGTCGAAATAATTATAGTCTTTCCTTCCCCTTTTAAAGACTTTATTATTTTAAAGAACTCAATTCGTGAGAGCGGGTCAACTCCGGTTGTCGGTTCATCTAATATTACCAATTCAGGAGAAGATAAGAGTATGGATGACAGTGAAAGTTTCTGCTTCATACCACCGGAAAGATCACCGGCTCTTCTTTTTCGAAAATCCTTCATGCCGGTATTTTCAAGCAATCTGCTCTTAAGATTCTCCCTCCTTTTATATGAAACATTGTTTATTTCGGCAAAGAAATCAAGATTCTCCTCAACCGTAAGGTCAGGATACAATGAAAACTTTTCAGGCATAAACCCCGATATTCCCGTTACTTTTGAGAAATCTTTCCCAACTTCGTTTTCATCAACAAAAACTTTGCCGGAGTCGGCTTTTTCAAGACCGAGAATAATTCTAAAGATCGAAGATTTCCCTGCACCGTCGGCTCCCGCAATAATAGTGATCTCCGATTTGGGAAAAGTCACGGATATTCCCCGAAGTGCTTTTACCTCACCGTAACTTTTAGAAATATTCTCCAAACGTACCATAAGCAGTCCTACAAAGAAAGCATCAATTGTTTTCCGGAATAATAACCGTGACCGGCATACCGATCTTAAATATATCAAGATTTGAGTCAAGCCTGATTTTAACCATGTACAAAAGGGCTTTTCTCTCCACCTCGGAAATAACATATTTCGGAGAGAATTCGGCTTTTCTCCCTATTTCAGAGACAACTCCACTAAGCCCATTCTCTTTTACTCCGTCAACAATTATCTTTACATTCAATCCGATCTTCACTGCATGCAACTCCTCCTCCTCAACAAATATTTCCACGTAAAGCGAATTCAGATCAAGGATATCTAAAACCGGAGTTCCCGGAAAAACATTCTCTCCCATAGAAACAAATTTTTCCATAACCACTCCGTCTACTCCCGAAGTTAAAATATAATCTTCAAGCATGATTTCCAAATATTTCCTTCTGTTCTTTAGAACATTTGTTTGAACTTTCAATTCCTGAATTGATTTTCTTATCTCGAACTTATTGGTTTCCGATTCAAGAAGTTTCAATTTTATCTTTTCAAGATCATCACCCGATATGGATTTTTTCCGACTCAATCTCTCAAATTTATTTGTCTGCCGTTTTAAATAATCATAGTTCTTTTTGATCAACACTCTTTTTTTTTCAAGCTTTTCAAGCTTTAACCCGACACTTTCAAGATTTAATCTCACATCTTCAATCTTGTTCTCAAGAATTCTGAAATCAAACTTGACAAGCTCCTTTCCCGCAGTGACCCGTTCCCCTTCTCTTACATTTAATTTTTTTACCTTTGAAGAGACTTTAGACTTTATGGTAATAATCTCCCCTTCAACCATTCCGGGAGCCTTTATGGTGTGGGAGCCACTTCCTCCACACCCGTTTATTACAAACAAAGCTAAAAAAAATATAGCTATTCTTTTCATTTCCCCCCCTTTCTACCGATCATTGTATTTATTTCCACTTTTACCAATTCAATTTGAAGAATTGTTTGCTCCCTTAAAGATTGCCGTTTTTCAACATTGAATACCACATCAAGATAGTCTTTGTTGGATATCTGTTTCTCTTCAAACATCATTTTTTTCAATTCCAACTCCTCTTTGGAAATTCCTATCATCTCTTTGAATATATCAGCCTGTTCTTTCAAGCTTTTTAATGATTTGAATAATTGAGATAATTTCAGTCGAATTTTCCGAATAACATCTTTTTTATCGTTATCAACCTTCTCAATATTGTAATTATAGATAGCATCTTCTTTCCCGACCTTACCCCAGTCAAATACATTTATCTTTATGTTAATACCTCCTTGAAAATAGGAATTCCACTCTTTTCCAAGAAAATTTATTCCCGGTAATCCATAGTGAAACTCGGCAAAACTTCCTATTTGAGGAAGATTTTTCCCTTTATTGATCTTTTTACTCATACTGATAATCTTTTTTTGGGCTGATAAAATTCTTAATTTAGGATGATTAAGTATGAACAACCCTCTTGATGTTTCCAGATCTTCAATTGATTCCGAATAGTTTTTCTCAATATCTTTGATATCATAATCCGTAAGTTCTTTGAACATTGAAGAAAGACTATTCTTGCTATTCCCTATTTTCTCTTTAGACAATAAAACTTCCCTAAGTTTAAGCTTGGTCTCAAGAATCTCTCTTTTCTCAATTAACCCTTCGCCAAACAGATCTTCCAACCGGTTAAAATGGTTTCTTATTTTCTTTTCAAGAATTTCAATTGATTCCAACTGTTTGGTAAGCATCCGATAATTAAAAAAAATTCTTTTAATACTCCCTCTAAGCATCAATTCAATGAATTCCTTTCTATTAACATTTATATCCTTTTTATATTCATTCAACCTGATTAATCCCGATAGAATGTTACCGGTAAATATCGGTTGATATACCGATACACCAATATCATAGGTATGATTCGTCCCTCCGGGTATCTTCAATCCGGATCCAATTCCACCCCGTTCAGTTTTCATATCAGGTAATTTAATTTCCACTTTTTTTGACCTGTAAAGATAACTTCCCGAACCTTTTATTGTAAAATATCTGTTGTATTTTTTTATCTTATGATCTATTTCAATTATTCGTGACTCAAGGATACTGTTCTTGATTTTACAATTTATCCTAACACCGTTGTCAATTGCCTTTCCGAGAGGAACATAAGAAAAAACAGTGATAACAAACGATAGCGAAATTAAAGAAAACATAACTATTCTCATCTGAAGACACCTCTCATTAATATTTTTTAATTTTTTCGTTCTTTCCCACATATACCTAACGCATTCGGTCAACCTTTTGGTTTGACCATATGGTCAATATAATATTTTTTAATTATTTTGTCAACTCTTTTGTTATAATTTTATTCATATTGATTATACTTCGATAAATTGAGATAATTTGTTATTATTGTTTGAAAATAAAGAATAGCAGTACGGAGGTTTATTTGAAAGGAATTATTCTTGCGGGAGGGCACGGCTCAAGGCTTTACCCGATAACTTTTTCCGTATCCAAACAACTCTTGCCGATATACGACAAACCAATGATTTACTATCCTCTCTCAACACTGATGCTTGCAGGAATCAAGGAAATACTGATAATATCAACGCCCGTAGAACTACCGAGATTTAAAAAACTCTTCGGTAACGGTGACAAATTGGGACTGCGAATTGAATATAAAGAACAGGCTGAACCGAGAGGAATTGCAGATGCATTTATTGTCGGTAAAGAATTTATCGGTTCGGATTCCGTTTGTCTTATCCTCGGAGATAATATATTTTACGGTCATGACCTTGTATCTCTCCTTGAAAAAAGCAGTAAAATAAAGAACGGAGCAATTGTTTTCGGGTACTATGTGAAAAATCCCGAAAGATACGGTGTTGTTGAATTCGATGAGAATAAGGATGTTATCTCCATTGAAGAAAAACCTGCCAATCCGCGGTCAAACTTTGCAGTGGTGGGATTATACTTTTACGATAATAGTGTTGTTAAATTGGCTGAGACGATAAAACCTTCAAAACGGGGAGAAATTGAGATAACCGATATAAACAATGAATACCTAAAAAGAGGAGAGATGAAGGTGGAATTGATGGGGAGGGGATATGCTTGGCTAGATACCGGAACGAACAGCTCCCTGCTTGATGCTTCAGTGTTCGTTAAAACGATTGAAGAGAGACAGGGATTAAAAATTTCCTGTCCGGAAGAGATAGCATTCAGAAAAAAATATATCAACAGAACCGAATTCGAACAACTTGCCAAAGAGTTATCTGCAAGTGATTATGGAAAATATCTGTACGAAATACTTAATGAGGAATAAATGCCGAAAGTTAAAAGATTGTTGAAGAATATTCTTGTAACCGGAGGAGCCGGTTTTATAGGAAGTAATTTCATACGTTATCTTTTTGAAAAAACGGATTTCAACGGAATTATTGTAAATGTAGACAAGTTGACTTATGCCGGAGACAAAGAGAACCTGAGTGATATTGAAAAAAAATACGGTCAAAAAAGATATTTTTTCAAAAAAAAGGATATTTGTAATATTGACGAACTGAAAGAAATTTTCAAAAGCCATAGTATTGATACGGTTGTCCATTTTGCGGCTGAATCTCACGTAGACCGATCAATAACAGGTCCGTCGGATTTTATCCAAACAAATATTATCGGGACCTTTAACCTCCTTGAAATTGTAAGAGAGATGTGGACTCAAGGGGAAGAGAATCTTTTCCACCACATCTCAACCGATGAAGTTTTCGGGAGTCTCGGTAAAGAAGGGTATTTCGTTGAATCTACTCCATACGATCCTAAAAGTCCTTATTCCGCATCCAAAGCCTCTTCCGATCATCTCGTAAGAGCATATGCCAATACATACAAGCTCCCGATAACACTTTCCAATTGTTCAAATAATTACGGTCCTTTTCAATATCCGGAAAAACTCATACCCCTCATAATAAATCGAGCCATAACAGGGAGAAACCTCCCTGTATATGGAGACGGTGCAAATATTCGAGATTGGCTTTACGTTATGGATCACTGCTCCGCTATATGGAAAATCATTTCGGACGGAAAAACCGGAGAGACATACAATATCGGAGGAGATAGCGAAAAAAAGAATATAGAAGTCGTTCGGGAAATTTGCAATCTGTTAGACAAAATTTATCCCGCCAAGACAAATTCGAATGTTTCAGGAATAGAAAGTTATTCCGAACTTATTAAATTTGTAAAAGACAGACCTGGACATGACAAGCGGTATGCTATCAACTGTGAAAAAATAAAAAAAGAACTGAAATGGGAACCTTCGGTCAGTTTTGATTTAGGTCTAAAATCCACTATAAAATGGTATTTGAAAAAATTTTCCTCCAAATAACCATTTCTCCCGTAATTGAATTCTCAATATCCGGAGAATAATATATAATGAACTTAATGATAAGAACGGAAGCGGAAAAGATATATCGGGCAATATTCAAAAAAGAGATTCCGAATGTTATTACGGAATGGTTCAAGAGATCTTCCACAGCATTAGAATCAACAGCTTCAAAAGGGGAGATTCAAAAATATAAAAAAATTATTGAAAAAAATTTGGATCTCGCTTCCGTAGAGTATGCCTCAAGGATTCTCCGATGCAACGATATGCTGATAAAAAAATTCAGAATTATGGTCTATCTCGGAGAATGCATGCCGGAAAACTATGATCTTTTTATCAATGAGAAAAAGAGTCTCATTAAAACTTTGTGGATAATAATAACAATACCTTTCAATTCCGTTTATAAATTTCTAAAAGGCTTTTTGATTTTAAAACTAATGATAAAGTGAATAAAAAAATAGTAATAATCGGTAGCGGTGCATCGGGCATATCAGCTGCTCTGGGATTTGAAAAAAAAGGGATAGTACCTACAATACTTGATGTCGGGGATACAAATAAAAAAACTTGTAATGTCAGCGGAAATTTATACGATTACAGGAAAAACAATGAATTGTTTGATCTTATGATCGGGGAAAATTTGGAAGGATTATCTAATATTTTGAACGGAACAAGCTTACCTCCGAAATTAACCTCTCCTATGAATAATTATATTATTTCGGATCATAAAGAGCATTCGCCGTTGAAAACATCAAATTTCAGTGCAATCCAAAGTTTTGCAATCGGGGGCCTTGCGGCAGCTTGGGGAGCAGGGCTTTACAGATACAATGAAAGTGAGCTACAAAACATGCCTCTTCGTTCCGCTTCCCTGAATCCTTTCTACGATGCCTTATCAAAAGAGATCGGAATTTCGGGGCAAAATGATGATCTTGCCCCTTTCTTCGGAAATGACGATACACTTCTTCCACCGGTTCGGTTATCCGGAAAAGCTGAATATTTGTATAAAAAATACAGTAAAAAGAGAGATAAATTTAATAAAAACGGTATTTTTATCGGATATCCGAGAATCGGGGTCCTAACAAAAAACCATAAAGGAAGAGATAAGTGCAACTATTCCAATTTTGAAACATGGCTATCGGATATCCCATGGGTATACAACCCCGCTCAATCTTTAAATCGCCTGATAAAAGAGGATAAAGTAATTTATAGAAAAGGAATTTATGTAGAATCTTGGAATAGGAAAAATGGAAAAATTATCATAAACGGAAAAAACATATCTGATAATTCTCCGTTCAAAACAACAACCGATAATTTGATCATTGCGACAGGGACACTGAACTCTGCCAAACTTATATTAAGCTCAAAAAAAGATACTTTGACAAAGCTTCCCATTCTTGATAATCCCCTCCTTCAGATCCCTGTATTCTTACCCTCTTTTCTCGGATCGCCAATTGATAAATCGGCATTCGGAATGACCAACCTGAACTTAATATTCAAATCACCGGAAAACGGTACAACATTACAGGGGAGTATTATTGAACTTACTTCTCCGCCGAGATCGGTATTTTTTGAAAAATTTCCCGCAAGCTCCGTCATGAATTTAAAATTAATAAAAATGATCTCGACCTCCCTTCTCGCAATGTTCTTATACTATCCTTCTTCGAAAAATGATGCAGGATCTATCAGACTCAATAAAAACAACGAACTTGAGATAGTTCAAAAAAATCTAATTTTGGATAAACAACCCGTTAAAAAAATTGTAAACGCATTGTTCGGAATGGGAGCATTGACTCACCCGCTGATTATTGAGCAGTCAATGCAGGGATATGCGATCCACTATGCCGGAACGATCCCGATGAAAAGTAAAACCACATCTGATTATGAATCTTCGCCCGATGGAGAACTTCATGGGGAATCAGGAATCTATATTGTTGACGGTTCGTCTTTCTCCCATATTTCTTCAAAAAATCTCTCCTTTACAATCATGGCAAACTCAATGAGAATAGCGGATAAGATATCGGACAAGGTGAGAAGAAATTGAAAAGAATCCTCGTCACGGGAGCCGGAGGACTAATTGGTTCCGGTATAGCCGAATACCTGAAAAAAGTAGACAAAGACATTGAAATAACCGGCATAACTTCAAGAAAGACTAATATCGAAAATATGGATCACACAATTAAAACCGTTTTAGGTGAACCGCTTACAATTCCTAAAGAAAGATATGATATCATAATTCACTGTGCCTTCGATAAAAAGGATAAATCGAATAACGTTAATACAACCGGAACAATCAGGTGGGCAAAAGATGCATTGCAGGCGGGGGTAAAAGAACAGATATTTATGAGTTCCATATCATCCCAATCCAAATTTTTAACTCCCTATGGAAAAAGCAAAAAATATTTGGAAGAATGGTTTTTTAATAACAATTTCCATGTTTTTAGACTTGGACTTGTAATTGCAAACGGCGGGATGTTGGGTCGTCTGATAAAATCGGTCAACTCTTCACCCGTTATTCCAATTATCGGAGGAGATAAATTTCCAATCTTTCCGACAGATCCTAATACAATTTACGATCTCATCTACAGGATTATCATAGGTGAGATAAAATCGGAACAAAACTCAGGCTGGAACCTCCAATTTAAGGAAGCTACTTCTCTTAAGAAAATTTTAACCTGTTTGAAAAAAATATCGGGGAAGAAAACTTTTTTAATTCCCTTACCATATACCCTAATTTATCCAATTGTTAAATTAGCGGAACTTTTAAAAATATCAGGGTTGGAAATTGATACTGACAATTTAAAAGGTCTTAAACGGAACAGTAAAATTTCCATCAGATCCGACCTATCAACTCTGGGATACAAAGAAAGAAATCTTGCTGAAATGATTGAGTCTTGGGGACGGTCGTTGACTTCTTGACTTCTTCGACTATTTCCCTAATGCTTCAAAGCTTTTCAATTTCAAATATGCAAAAGATATTATAAGTTATTACTTGGAAAAGGAAATTGTAGCCGGATCAAAGTATGGACAAGAGAATTACCGATTATAAAAGTGAATTGACACTCTGAGGGTTAGATGATATAAACTCTATAGTTACATTCAGAGAAATCATGGATAGGATTCTAATAATAATTCCGGTTTACAATGAAGAGAAAAATATTGCGGAAGTAATCTCCGATATTCGGGAAAATTGTGCATCAACAGATATTCTCGTTATAAACGATAACTCAACAGACAAAACCGTGGAAAAACTTGAATCCATCGGTGTCGATTATCTTGATCTCCCGTTTAACATGGGTTATGCAGGTGCACTTCAAGCCGGTTTCAAATATTCCAGAGAAAAAAACTACGACTATGTAATTCAATTTGACGGAGACGGTCAACATATGGCAAAAGAAATCCGTAAAATCTATGATCATATTAAAATGAAAAAAGCGGATATAGTTATCGGATCACGATTTAAGATCAATACCGATTATCCTCACCCACTGTTTAGAAAGATCGGTTCCAAGATTTTCTCTTCTCTAATAAAAATTACAACAGGGAAAAATATTACGGATCCGACATCGGGATTTCAAATTCTTGCAAAAAATGTTTATAAGAATTACAGTGAAATGTTTAACTATCCCCAATTTCCAGACGCAAACCTGATCATTAAAATGCTCCTTCTCGGATATAAAATTGAAGAAATTCCGGTAAAGATGAAAGAGAGGAAACACGGAGAAAGTATGCATACGGGAATAATAGGACCTGTAAAATACATGATCAAAATATTTTACAGCATTTTGATAACAATTCTCTTCTTTGTTTTTGGTAGCCTGAGAAAGGCAGGAGGTCAGGATGTATAGATTTTTTTTCGCTTTTTTCGGTATAGCAGCAATACTAATAATCTTGTTGAAAGTAAAAAAAAACAAATTTTCCGAGGGAAGAAGCATCTTCTGGATACTCGGCGGAATTGTGATGCTCTTGCTATCCATATTTCCAAAAACGATAGACAAATTATCAGAAATATTGGGAATTAACCACCCCCCTTCACTTCTATTTTTATTAACATCACTTTTCATTATTTACTCAATTTTTAAACTCGAAGAGGAGATAACTCGGACAAAAGAACAATTAAAAGACCTTGCTCACAAAAATTCAATATTAGAAAAAAAACTAAGAGAAAAATAAATAGCCTTGCATCCATAGTTATAAAGATTTCGTCTTATATTAATTGAGGTAAATTTGAGATTGAAGTTCAAATTTGAATTAACAAAGATTCTATGATAAATTCAATTGCAATGAAGAGACGATTATTAATAATATCCAAAATACTGGGAGTAGGAGTTTTTTATATGCTTTTATTCGTAATCTCGGTTTTCTTTACTATGAGTACTTTAATAAAAGGAGATGAGATCAAGGCTCCCGATCTTATAGGAAAAAACATTAACGAAGCTGCAAAGACGGCTCAGGAAAAGGGAATTTTCTTAAAAAAAGTTGCGGGTAATTTCAGCAGAAACTATAAACCGCAGACAGTAATAAAACAGATTCCCGAGCCGGGGGTATTTATCAAAAAAAGGTCAAATCTTAAAATATTCGTAACTTCGGAACTTGTAGAAGTGATTGTTCCCGACCTTGGCGGTTATACAAGAGAAGAGAGTAGAAAACTGATAAAAGAGAGTGAATTAAAAAAAAGATATGTCTCTTACATCTACTCTAACAGTGTTCCGCAGGATTATATTATCACTCAATCCTTAAAATCCGGTTCTCATGTTCCCATAAACTCCGACATGGATATTCTTGTCAGTAAAGGGAAAAGAAATAGAGAATTCATAATGCCGGACATTATTGGTAAAAATGCAGAAAAAATATTAACATACTTTGAAATTATCGGACTAAATATAGAGAAAATAACAAAAGTATCTTATCCGGGACTTAAACCGAACATAATTATTTGGCAGAATCCTTCTCAGGGATTTAAAATCAGTTCAAAGAACAGAATTAGTATTCAGGTAAGTGAATGAATCCGGTATTTCCTTCAATTTTATCTACAGATTTTTTTAATCTCGAAGAAAAACTTACCGATTTCAAGAAGTCGGGGATAGACTTTATTCACCTTGATATTATGGATGGTCATTTTGTTGATAATCTTTCTTTCGGGCCTTCTGTTGTTCAGCCATTAAAAAAAAGATTTGAATTTAAGATCGATTCTCATCTAATGGTATCCAATCCCGACAAAATAATCCCTTATTTTATCAAAGCGGGTTCGGACTGGATATCATTTCATATAGAGGCAACCGCCGAAATAGAAGATAACATTGCAATGATTAAAGATGCAGGACTTAAAGCTGGATTGGCAATAAATCCCGACACGGACATTTCCGAGTTATTTCCTTTCATCAGCAAAATTGATTATGTACTGTTAATGAGTGTTTTCCCCGGTTACGGAGGACAGAAGTTCATTATGGAATCAATTGACAGATTAATTGGAATTAAAAAAGAAATTGACAATTCGGATTCGTCCTGTCTGATTCAGATAGACGGTGGAATTAACATCTCCAATACCGGTATCTTAAGCAGCAAAGGTGTGGATTTGTTTGTAATTGGGACATCACTTTACAATTCAAATTTTATTGAAAAAGAAATAAATAATATATTAAAAACAATTGCAGGAGAAAAAAAATGAAGAAGCTGATTATAGTTGGTTTAGTTTCCGTACTGATCTTGATTACAGGATGCAGTTCAAAAAAAGACATATCTCTCAACCCTTCAAAATTAGGTTCAGATAAAGCCATATACGAAAGAGCTGTAAAAATAGGCAAAAAAGATTACGAAAAATCAAGATTACTTTTCAAAGAGATTCTTCAGCTCTATCCGGATAGCATTTATGCAAAAAAAGCAAAGATCGGAATAGCTGATTCATACTTTAAACAGAGAGATTCATCATCACTTTTGATTGCAGCTTCCGAGTATCAAGAATTTGTAAACTTGTATCCAAACTCACCGGATTCAATATATGCAAAATTTCAGATAGGGAAATGTTATGAAAAACAGAGCAAAAGTGCAGGTAGAGACCAGACAAATACCAAACTTGCAATAACAGCTTACGAAAAGCTACAAAAGTTATTTCCCGGTACCGAAGAATCCGACAAAGCGGAAACTATCATAAAAAAACTTAAAAATAGATTGGGAACACATTATTTCAGAATAGGGATGTCTAATTTCAGACTTAAAGCTTACAAAGGTGCCATCAGCCGTTTTAAAGAAGTAATAGATAACTATCCTCAATTTACAAAATTTGATAAATTATACTATTACACTGGGGTATGTTACAAAAAAATTGATAAGACAGACTCCGCTATCTCCTTTTTTCAAAAAATAATAAACAGCTATCCGAAATCAAAATACATTAATAAAGCCAAAAAACTTATACGTAGAATTATGAATAAGAAAAAGAGTGAAAAAAAAGATAAACCTGAAAAGAAAGAAAGTTAATTAATTTCGGATATTTTTTCAGAAATCTCTTTAGTTGTTTTAGCTCCGAGTTTTTTTAGATTTTTTATTCTTCCCACTATTGTATCCCCTTTTTTTCCACCAGAGACCAATTTATTCATTGCAGCCTCGTAACTTGAACGGGCGATTTCCAGCTTCTCCCCGATATTTTCGAGATCGGAAACAAAATTCACGAATTTGTCGTAGAGAGCCCCTCCTTGTCTTGCAATCTCGGAAACATTTTTCTTTTGGTTCTCTTGTTTCCACAAGTATGAAACCGTTTTAAGAGTCGCCAACAACGTTGATGTAGTCACAAAAACAATATTTTTCTCCAATGCATCCTCAACTATTTTCTGATCATTATTAAGTGCAAGAACAAGAGCGGATTCCACCGGCATATACATAAGAATATAGTCGGGAGAATTAATACCGTACAAGTTCTGATAATTTTTGTTACTCAATCCTGAAATATGATCCTTTATACTTTTTAAATGATCTTTTAGAAATAGCTCTTTTTCGGAGTGGTCTTCAGTATTAAAATATTTCTCATATGCAGTAAGTGAAACCTTTGAATCAATTATTACATCCTTCCCCTCGGGAAGATGAATAATAAAATCCGGTCTCCTTTTTCTGTTGTCAGCGGAAGTGAAAACTTCCTGTTTGGAATAGTGAATCTTTTCCTCAAGTCCCGCTTTTTCAAGAACTCTCTCCAAGCTGATTTCCCCCCAATCTCCCTGAAGTTTTGAATCACCTTTGAGAGCCTTTGCAAGATTACCCGCATCTTTACTGACTTTCAGATTAAGATCCATTAAAGACTTAATTTCCGTTTTGAGTGAAATAACCTCTCTGCTCTCCTCCTTATGAATAGTTTCGATATCTCTTTTAAAATCCGTTAATTTTTCTCTAAAAGGGGTAATTATCTTTGATATATTTTGTTCATTGATCTCAGTAAATTTTTTACTTTTCTCTTCAAGCAATCGGTTTGCAACATTTTCAAATTCAATCTTGAATTTTTCTTGAAGTTTACTCATCTCAACTTTTTCATTTTCAAATCTCTCCTTCATGTTTCTTAATGATTCACGAACCGATGATAGCTCACTATTCAAGACCAATATGATCTCTCTTTTCTCATTCAGGAGTTTTTCCCTTTCCCTAAGTTCGTTTTCAATCTTGGAATATATCTCCCGCGGTATATAATTCTTAAGTATTTCATTTGAATTGACTCCTGTCGACCTGATGCTCACTATTTTCATTATGAGCAAAAAAATAACTATAACCAACCCTCCAAGTAACAGTATCCATTCTGTATTCCCCATATTGCAAACTCCCTAAAACTGACTTTAGATTAATTGCCGGTTATTGTCAACTTTCACAAAGAGAGCAAACGGTTTTTTTTATACCTTAACATTTCAAACCAAGATTAAAATGTTAAGGTCAATGTGATATAATTTTTTAATGGATAACGGAAAACTTACACCAATGGTGAAGCAGTACTTTGAGATAAAGAAAAATTATCCCGACTCCATACTCTTTTTTAGGATGGGCGATTTTTATGAAATGTTTTTTGAGGATGCAAAAATCGCAGCTCCGATACTTGAAGTTGTTTTAACTTCCCGAAACAAGAAAAAGGAAAATGCCATCCCGCTCTGCGGAGTCCCATACCATGCAAAAAACCATTACGCTTCAAAATTGCTGAAAAACGGATATAAAGTGGCAGTATGTGAACAAATTGAAGACCCTGCTCTCTCATCGGGAATTGTCAAAAGAGATGTCACACAGATTCTCACACCTGCAACGGCACTTGAGATTGATCTTCCTGATGATCGTATTAATAATTATGTAGTTTCAATATATCAAGATGAAAAATCAATCGCAATAGCTTCAATTGATCTCGCCGTTTCATCATTCGAAGTGAGAAGTTTTGATCTTACAAGCTACGAATCCTTTTACAATGAATTTTACAAAAAGACTTCAAAAGAGATCGTAATTCATGAGGAATACGAAAATGAATTAAAAAAAATAACGGAAAGATTTCCCGATCTATCCGATATACTTGTAAATAAACTTGAATCCTACGAATACAATTACTATGAATGTGAAAATGTTCTTAAAGAGCAGTTCAATATAAAATCACTTGAGGGACTCGGTCTGACCGGATATGATTCGGCAGTCATTGCTTCGGGAGTACTTTTGAAATATATTCGCTCCGTAAGAAGATCCGATTTGTCAAATATTTCAGGACTCCATTTCATTCCTCGTGAAAATTATCTCATTCTTGATCCTGTTTCATTTAAAAATCTGGAGATTTTAAAAAATCTCCAAACCGGCACACCTAAGGGAAGCTTAATTAACTCTATCGACCTGACAGTTACACCGATGGGAAGAAGGCTGTTGAAAGACTGGTTATCATATCCGTTGACGGATGTTAAAGAGATTGAAGAGAGATTAAATGGAGTCGATGAGTTTTCCCAAAATCTTATAGTCAGGTCAGAGATAAGAAAACTTCTTAAAAATTCGGGTGATCTCGCTAAGTTAAACACTAAAATATCTTTAAATATTGCCCTCCCTTTTCACCTTCTCGCCCTGAAGAAATCTTTAAAGATAATTCCTGATATTAAAAAAGAATCGGCAAGCTTGAGGTCGTCAATTCTTAGAACTGCAATAGATAATCTTGATGAATTAACCGAAATTATAAAACTTATTGATACTGCAATTTCGGACGATCCCGCTAACAACATAAACAGCGGGAACATTATCAAAAAAGGATATAACAAGGATCTTGACGAACTGAAAATGATAAGCAGAGATGCTAAAGAGATTATTTCGGCAATGGAAAGAGAAGAGAGGGAAATAACAAAAATCCCCTCTTTGAAAATAAAATACAACAAAGTTTTCGGTTATTTTATCGAAATCACAAACGCTCATAAAAATCTTGTACCGCAAAACTATGTTCGGAAACAAACTCTTGTTAATTCGGAAAGATTTATCACCGATGAATTAAAGAAACTGGAAGACAAAATACTTAAAGCTGATGAACAGATAATTTATATTGAAAAAAAACTTTTTTTAGAAGTAATAGAGAAAACGAGAGAATATTCAGCTTCTCTTGCCAAAAATTCCGAACTATGTGCTATTCTTGATGTACTATCCGCCGGAGGAGAGCTCGCTATGAGAAGAGGATATTGTCGCCCCGAAATTAACAATAAAAAAGAGGTTATGATAGTTGAGGGGAGACATCCCGTAATAGAAATGAAAAGCGGGAGTAGTTTTATCCCTAACGATACATCGATGAATTCGGGATCAGATCAGATTTTGATTATAACCGGACCTAACATGGGTGGGAAATCCACCTATCTTAGGCAGAATGCACTTATAGTAATTCTTGCTCAAATAGGATATTTTATCCCTGCAAAAAAGGGTGTGATTGGAGTCTGTGACAGGATTTTTACCAGAATAGGTGCCTCCGACTCCCTGATTGAAGGGAAATCCACTTTCCTTATTGAGATGATAGAGACTTCGGTAATTCTCAACAATATTACCGACCGATCGTTAATACTCCTTGACGAAATAGGTAGAGGTACATCTACATTTGACGGATTATCGATTGCTTGGTCGGTTATAGAATACCTACATTCGGCAAAAGAGAAACCGAAAACATTGTTTGCAACACATTACCATGAGCTTACGGAATTATCAGATGTGTTAGTTAGGGTAAAAAACTACCATATTTCCGTTAGAGAGTGGGATGATAATGTTGTATTTCTTCACAAAATTGTTCCGGGTGCAACAGATCAGAGTTTTGGAATCCACGTTGCAAAGATTGCCGGAATTCCCGAAAAAGTGATTGAAAGGTCAAAAGATATTCTACTTAACCTTGAGAAAAAAGAACTTGACAGGATAGTAAAAGAGAGAATTTCGGGAAAAATTGATCTGATTCCTGAAAAACAAAAAGTACTTTTTCCAGATGATAAAGAATTAAAAGTGTGGGATGAGATCAGAAATAAACTTAAAGAGATAGATATCACAAAAATGACACCGTTAGAGGCACTCAACATCCTGCACTACCTCAAGCACAAGAGTGAACATTTCAAATAAAATCAACTCCCGCCACCCGCTCCGATCATAATTCTAAATTTTAAATTTCGGGCGACCATGGAGAGTCGTCCTTACGAATTTCTGAACACCGAAGGCTGTAAGTTGAACTCTAATATCTGTAATAATCCGGTTTATACGGACCGTCAATAGGGACCTGGAGATAATCCGATTGCTTTTGAGTCATTTTTGTCAGTTTTACTCCGAGTTTGTCAAGATGTAAACGGGCAACTTCTTCATCAAGCTTCTTGGGAAGAGTATAAACCTTATTCTCATACTTATTTTTCGCTAATTCAACCTGAGCAAGAGACTGATTGGTAAAACTTGTACTCATCACAAAACTCGGATGTCCGGTTGCACACCCTAGATTAACAAGACGTCCCTCTGCAAGAATGATTATCGATCTTCCCGATTTAAGAGTCCATTTATCTACTTGGGGCTTGATAGAGGTTTTCTTACAATAGGAAGACTTTTCCAAATATGACATCTCTATTTCATTGTCAAAATGACCGATATTACAAACTATCGCACCCTCTTTCATCTCTTCCATATGTTTTCCGTTAATAACATTAAAATTTCCGGTTGCAGTTACGAAAATATCAATATCTCCAACAACATCTTCAAGTCTGCATACTTCATAACCTTCCATTGCAGCCTGAAGGGCACAAATAGGATCAATTTCCGTTACAAATACTTTTGCTCCGAATCCGACAAGAGATTGAGCACTACCTTTTCCTACATCGCCATAACCACATACAAGGACTCTCTTTCCCGCCAACATTATATCAGTTGCTCTCTTAATTCCGTCAACCAACGATTCGCGGCATCCGTAAAGATTGTCAAATTTAGATTTCGTCACGGAATCATTCACATTTATAGCGGGAAATAGCAATTTCCCTTCCTTTTCAAATTGATAAAGACGATGAACTCCCGTTGTTGTCTCTTCGGAAACTCCTTTTATTCTTGATGAAAGTTTGCTCCAATATGCCGCATCTTTCTTCAATCCCTCTTTTATCCTGTTCATGAGAACTTGTTCTTCTTCTATTTCATAAATTTTGTTCAATATTTCAGGATTCATTTCCGCTTCAACACCTTTATGAATTAATAAAGTTGCATCTCCCCCGTCATCAACAATAAGGTCCGGTCCCGACCCATCCGGCCAAGTTAGAGCCTGCTCAAGTGCCCACCAATATTCTTCAAGAGTTTCCCCTTTCCATGCAAATACCGGAACTTTACCTTTTCCGGCTATAGCAGCGGCCGCATGGTCCTGAGTTGAAAAGATATTACATGAAGACCATCTCACATCCGCTCCAAGTTCAAGCAAAGTTTCTATCAACATCGCCGTCTGTATCGTCATATGGAGACTTCCTGTTATCTTTAACCCCTTAAGCGGTTTCTCATTCCCGTATTTTTCGCGAACCGCCATAAGTCCGGGCATTTCAACCTCTGCAAGTTTCATCTCTTTCTCTCCCCATTCGGCAAGAGATATGTCAGCTATTTTATTTTTTAATTTTAGATCAAGCTCAATATATCCCATTTATGACTCCTTATATTTCCATTCGGATTATCACTAAATTCGGTTCCATACTACCATGTTTTGCCCCTTTTGTCTAAAGGATCGGGTATCACTTCACCGTTTT
>Ga0256846_1000127_pt1 | contig 33341 bp, 30 predicted proteins | sample TevniametaG_FD_189098 | JGI IMG/M metagenome (GOLD analysis project Ga0256846, IMG submission 189098) | Tube worm associated microbial communities from hydrothermal vent at the East Pacific Rise, Pacific Ocean - Tevnia | ecosystem: Host-associated > Annelida > Integument > Unclassified ...
TTCCTCAATTAAATTTGATTGTATTGTGATTGCAAGGGGGGGAGGTAGTGAACACTCCTTAAGTGTTTTTAATGAATATGAAATATGTAGAAAAGTTTGTCTTTCTGCAATCCCGATCATAACGGCTATAGGGCATGAGAAGGACCAGTCTGCAATAGAATTATGCTCGTTTATAACACCTGTCCCGTCAACGCCTTCGGGTGTGGGAAAATTTTTAAGTAATCGCTTTATGGAAGAGAGTCGTGTATTGAGTGAGATAACAGGAAGTATCATTAAAGAATTATCAACTATTCAGAAGGGGGAATTTGAAAAGGTTAAATCCATTCTTGCTTATATACCGGTGCTTATGAAATCTGTGATGAAGTCGTTTAGTAATGGATTGAAATTCAATGTGAAGGAGATAGAAGGTCATATTTTCCACTCTTTTGAACGATCGTTTTCATCAATAAAATTTGTTTTTAATTTACTTTTGAGTAAAGGTATCGGGATATCACGGTCTGAAAAAGCTGAAGTAAAAAGAATTAAAATGCGGATAACCGAGCGAATGAACATAAAAAACAATATTGAGAGTATGGATCTCAAAAAATTTATAAAGAGGATTGATATTCCTACATATAAAAGAAAAATTAAAATTTTAAGGGAAAATGTGAAGGAAAAATATACTGGAGTTTTTGATAGCGGAAATGGTCTGATGGATCGTGAAGGTATGAAAGTAAAAATGTATATGAATCTGGCGGATTCGAACGATCCGCAAAAAATTCTAAAAAAAGGTTTTACCCTTACTACCGATGAGAATGAAAAAGTGATAACATCTCTTGAAAGTTTTAAAAAACATGATAAAAAAAAGTTGAAATTTTTTGATGGAACCGTATTTATTGAAGAAAAGGAGGGGAAATGACAGATAAATCCGAGAGTTATGAGAAAAATTTTAAGATTCTTGAAAAAGTTGCGGAATCACTTAATAAAGACGAGATAGGAATAGATGATTTGGTAGAGAAGACGCGAGAAGCGTTAACGGCTGCAAAAAATTGTATAAGTATTCTAAATTATCAGAAAGGTGAATTTAAAAAACTTGAGAATGAATTCTCAAAGCTGATAAATGAATCTGCCGAAGATAATGATGATACTCCTTCATAAATCTAATGATAGAAAATAAAAAGTGCTTTGGATATACTATTCTTAGGTAACCGGAATGTTTTTTAAAAGAGCGGAGTATAAACATTTTTATCTTGAATACGGTGGAATTGAATTCGAAATAATCAGGCGTAGTGTCAAATATTTCAGGGTTGAATTTAGAGGGAAAATTCCGAGAATTATAGTTCCGATGGGTGAAAATGTAGAAAAAATACTAATGGACAATATAGTCAGGATAAAGAAAAAGTATTCCGATTATTTAAAGCTTGAGAGAAAGGGAGATTCTTTAAGATTTGTTTCGAGAGATCACGATTCTTTTAAAAAAATAATTTCTACCTGCATAAGTATATATTCCGATGAGCTTGGCGTAAAAGTAAAAGAAGTAAAATTGCGTAAGATGAAAAGAATGTGGGGAAATTGCAGAAGTAACGGAGTGATAACTCTTAACAGTAAATTAATCAAATTACCGGAAAAATTAATATCTTATGTAATCTATCACGAAATATTACACTTGAACGAGAAAGGAGGTCATTCAAAGAGGTTTAAAAATAAAATGAGATTTAAATTTCCGAATTTAAAGAGTTTGGATTCCGAATTGAGAGCCTACTATTACAAGTTTGAAACCGAGAAAAACGGATAGAGGAAATAGAGCAATTGTGATATCATAAATTTCGAGGATTTATAATGATAAATTTTTTCTTATTACTTTTTATTGCATCAATATGCGGTTCCATCGGATCCGGTCTTGCAGGTTCTTCAAAGAAAGGGTGTTTTACAAGTATTATACTTGGTTTTATCGGAGCTCTTATAGGAGGTTGGATAAGCAAGAATATCGGAATTAGGGATTTCCTTTACATAAGGAACATTCCCGTTTTCTGGAGTATAATCGGTTCGTCTCTTTTTGTTGCTGTGGTTAATCTTATAAGTGGGAATAATAAAAAAGAATAGATTTTATATGGATAAATTATTTACATTTACTATCAATTAATATTAGGAGAATAAAATGGATATAAAATTGTTTAAAGGAACGTTATTATTTGTTTTTCTATTTCTAATATCCGTATTGTTTGTTAACGGAGGATACGTTTCACCGGAAGGTTATTGGAAAACCATAGATGATAAGACAAAGGAGACCAAATCAATAGTGAAACTATGGATTGATCAAGGTGGAAAACTTAATGGCAAGATACTTAAAATTTTTCCAAAGGAAGGGGAAGACCCCGATCCTATCTGTGATAAATGCAAAGGACACTTGAAGAATAAGAAAACAATCGGAATGGTTTTTATGTGGGGGTTTCATAGGAAAGGTGATAAATGGGTAAAAGGGAAAATAGTTGATCCGCAAAATGGTAAACAATATCGCTGTCAAGTGTATACAAAAAAAGATGGAAAGGAATTGAAAGTTTACGGATATATAAAAATGATATTTAAGATAGGTAGAACACAGACATGGATAAGAGCCGATAAGACCGCTTTGGAGAATTAATATGAGAAGTTCCGGATATGCATTGATTATGGCAGGTGGTCAAGGAGCCCGATTTTGGCCATACAGTACTGAAAAAAAACCAAAACAGTTTCTTGACATAATAGGAGGATCATCTCTGATAAGTCAAACTTTTGACAGACTTAAAGAGTTTGTCCCCGTAGAGAATATATTTATTGTAGCGGATAAAAAATATCTTGACCTTACAATAAATTCGATTCCCGATCTGAAAATCTCAAATTATATTATCGAACCGTCTCCAAAAAATACCGCTCCGTGTCTTATCCTTGCAAATATAATACTTTCAAGAATTAATCCCGAAGGGACTCTCCTTGTTGTGCCGGCTGACCATTATATTCCTGAAAAAGATATTTTTTCAAAGGAAATGTCCGATGCTATCAATGCTGCGGAAGAGAAGGTTATTATAACTTCCGGAATTAAACCGAACCTTCCTCATACCGGTTACGGGTATATAAAATTCAATGTGAAAAATAGCAAAAATTCCGGTTCGACCGATTTTTATGAAGTAGAGGAATTTAAAGAGAAACCCGAGCTGAAAATAGCTGAGAAGTACGTTAAAGCGGGGAACTATTATTGGAATTCGGGTATGTTCGTTTATAAGCTTAAACACTTTAAAGAGTTCCTCTTTAAATATTCTGAAGAATACTTCAAATTCTATGATGAACTTGAAAGTAATATTGATAATAAAGAAAAATTCAATAAAATTTTTTCAAAAGTAGTTCCCGAATCAATTGATTATGTTCTTATGGAAAAAGTTAAAGAGGTGGTTATGTTTGGTGCCGGATTTAGTTGGAATGATGTCGGAGCATGGCTTAGTGTGTACGAACTGAATAAAAAAGATGGGAAAGGGAATGTAAATGTGAGAGAAAATATAATTATTGATTCTGAAAATTCTCTTGTATATTCCACTCAAGATAAACCTGTTGCACTTATCGGATTGGAAAATGTGGCTGTTATAAATACGGAGAATGGTATTCTTGTTTCCAAGATGGATCAATTACAGAGTGTAAAAGATGTGGTAAATCGGTTAAAAAACAGGAAACCGTAATTGAAATGATCAATATCTCTTCGATTGAAGAACTTCAAAGTGAGTACAATTCGATAAAACATGACATTATTGAAAGACTTAATGAGTTTCGGGAGATATGGGAAAAGGGTAGTGATGAGGATATTTTCTATGAATTGATATTTTGTCTTATGACCCCTCAATCAAAAGCGGAATTGTGCTGGGAATCTGTCCTTCGCATAAAGGGGCGGGATATTTCAACCTTCAAGGATAGCGGGGAAATACTGGATGAAATGAGAGGGGTCCGTTTTAAGTTTAAAAAATCTCTGTATATCATGGAAGCGAGGGGAAAATTTTACCGGAATGGATTTTATACGGTCAAATCAATATTATCGGAATACCCGAACGATTGGGAGAAAAGAGAGTGGCTTAATTCCGAGATAAAAGGGATCGGTTTAAAGGAAGCGGGACATTTTTTAAGGAATATCGGATTCGGTAAAAAGTTAGCCATACTTGACAGGCATATATTAAAAAATCTCAGAAAATTTGGAGTTATTGATGATGTACCCTCTTCAATGACCCCGACAAAATATTTTGATATTGAGAGAGAGATGATTTTATTCTCGGAAAAGATCAATATCCCGTTACTCCATCTTGATTTACTTTTCTGGTATAGAGAAGTCGGGAAAATTTTTAAATAAACAGCGTATATTATAATATTGTTAAAAATAGTGATAGAATAAAAGATGAATTCCAAAGGATTTAAAGAAAAACCTATTTACCGTTTCCTGTTCGTGTTGACAATTGCATCGGCAATCGGTCTTCAGGGGTGGAGAACTCTGTTTAATAATTTTGCAGTAGAAAAAGCCGGAATTGATGGATTCTGGATAGGGATAATTCAAGCTGTAAGAGAGATACCGGGTTTCCTTGCTTTGCTTGTCATTTATTTACTGCTTCTATTCAAAGAGCACAATGTTTCGCGAATATCAATATTTCTACTCGGAATAGGAGTTGGAATTACTGGATTGTTCCCGTCTAATATCGGTTTACTGTTAACCACTCTTGTAATGTCTGTGGGATTTCATTTTTTTGAGACGACAAATCAATCACTTACACTTCAGCATTTTGACATAAGAGATTCCGCAATTGTTATGGGAAGATTTAAAAGTATTGCTTCTCTTGCAAACATTTGCATCGGTGTAGCGATATGGGTTTTATCCGGATTTTTAGAGATGAAAGTGATATTTCTCCTTGTTGGAGCGGGTGTAGTATCTCTTGCTCTATGGTCATCTTTTTTTGATCCTTCGGATAGTAATCTTCCGGTTCAAAAAAAGAGAATGATAATTAGAAAAAAATACTGGCTTTTCTATGTATTAAATTTACTTGCAGGTGCGAGAAGGCAAATTTTTGTTGTTTTTGCAGTTTTTCTCCTTGTCAAGCATTATAATTTTTCAATACAAATGGTAACCGTCCTTTTTGTTGTAAATAATTTTGTTAACTATCTCCTTGCTCCGGTTATAGCGAAAGCAATAAACTCTTTTGGAGAGAGGCGAGTTCTTTCTCTTGAATACGGGAGTCTGATATTTATTTTTGCTGCGTATGCATTTATTGAAAACCCAATATTTGCAGCTATTCTTTATGTGATTGATCACGTTTTCTTTAACTTTTCAATGGCTTTAAAAACCTATTTCCAAAAAACCGGAGATAAAGAAGATATCGCCCCTACAATGGCGGTAAGTTTTACCATCAACCATCTGACAGCAGTTGTTTTTCCGCTTTTAGGTGGGATTTTGTGGATGTTGAATTGGAAGATACCTTTCCTGATCGGTTCGGGGTTAAGTGTCTTATCATTTATTTTTGTTAGGTTAATGAAGGTAAAAGAGGATGGAGAATATTTAAGTGAGGTAAAATGATTTATCAAACATTAAAATTTATATTCAGAGTGATTGTAATTGCCGGATTTTTGTTAGTGGCTTCTCATGTTTCCGGTAATAGTGCAGAAAACAGCCTTCCCGTATTGAATCCGGAAATAGTCGGGCTAAAGAGAGTTCCTTATTATAGGATTCATAATATCTTAGGCATCTCAACAATAAGGGCATCAATTAAAAGCGGGAACAAGAGAGGGTTGGAGTTTGATCTAACGGGAGAAAAAAGTACACTTAACGGGAAAGAGTTAAATCCGGAAAAGATCTATGGGAATATCTATGCCGGACCTTACCCTTTCGAGTCAAAGGAGGTCAGTTATACTTACAAAAGGTTTAAGACCAGATCGGTTATAAAAGGAGGGCGTGGATTTATCAACATTTCTTACATGTTTGAAGAATACAATAACAGTGAAGGGTGGACGGATTCGGGTGAAATATATGTAAGATTTGAACTTTTTCTTGAAACGGAAAAAAGGGATAGACGTCTCGGAGAATATGAAATTATTGTAAGGTTTCAAAAAGTTAATGGAAAATTTGTTAAGTTGCCGTCTTTGGTTGAAGGTCCTTTTGTGAATAAAATTCACAGTGATGACCCGTCAAGTATTACGATTGCTTTTAAAACCGATACAGATGTGATAGGAAAAGTTAATGTTAAAGGGAAAAGTATTTTTTCTGAAAATAAAGCGGGAGAAAAGCATGAGATAGTAGTAGACGGTCTTACCGCGAACACTATCTACAGGTACAGTGTGGGATTTAACGAATACAAATCCAAAGTGTATGAATTTAAAACCGCACCTTTGAATGACGATGGAAAATTTATTTTCGTATACACGGGGGACAGCAGGTCCGGTACCGGTTACAAAGAGTCTTCCGTAATGGGAGTAAACTATAGAACATTGGAGCGAATAGCGAATATTTCATATTTGGCGGGAGCGGAATTTATACTCCAGGGTGGAGATATGATTAACGGTCGAACCACCGGTGATGAAGATTTTCGTACACAGATGTATTCATGGAGGAACTGTCTATCAGGTTTTTGGCATGAAAGACCTGTTTATACTTGTCAGGGGAATCATGAATCTATAGTTAATGTATTTAAAAATGGGTACGGCTATATAAAAATGGATAAATGGCCGTACAAAACAAAAAGTACCGAATCGGTTTTTGCCGACGAACTTGTACATTTCGAGAATGCCCCTGCTCCATCCGACCCAAGAAGACCGACTTACAGGGAAAACGTGTACTCTTTCAGATATGGACAAGTAAAGTTTATAGTTTTTAACAATAATTATTGGCTTGGTCCGGTCAAATACGGAGGACTTGTAGAAGGATATATCCTTGATGATCAATTGGATTGGATTAAAAAAGAATTGGATGAAGGTGAGAAGGATATAAGGGTGAAATTTATAATTTTATTTGCTCAGGAACCTGTATTTCCGAACGGAGGGCATATTCAGGATTCAATGTGGTATTTGGGAGATAATAGTATTCGCGGGAGTCATTACTGTGATATTAAAGGAAAAGTAATACCGGAAAAGAAGGGTATAATAGAAGTGAGGAATAAGTTTGTAAGGATGATTGCAAATAATAGTAAGGTAGCGGCGGTTCTCGGATCGGACGAACACGGTTACCATAAAGTTTTAATAGATAAGTCTGTTCCGATCGGCAAAGCAAGTGAGAAGAAAAATTTCTCTCCACTCAATGACCTTAAATATCCAACTTGGTATATCGTTTCAGGTGGTGCCGGAGCTCCTTATTATGCAGAAGAACCTACCCCGTGGAATGGATATTGGAAAAATAATAAGGATAGAAGTGAGAATAAATTATCATCAAAAGGATGTTACTATTACTCTTCACAGGAGAATTTTTTTTTATTCAAGGTAGAGAAGGGAAAAATAGCTATGGATGTTATTACCCCTTATGGTGAAAAAATAGATAGTTATCCGGATTTAATGATACTAAGGAAAAAATAGTTTATAAGAATATAGGTAGGTGAAAATTATTATGGATTCAGATATTAATAAAAGAATTATCGGTAGAAGAGATTTTTTGAAAATAGCCGGTGTCGCCGGCGTAACTTTAATGTCAGGATCTTTACCATTTAATAAGAAAAGGGGGGTAAAACCGAATATTATTATAATATTGGCGGATGATATCGGGTACGGTGATTTGGGTGTTTACGGTTGTAAAGATATTCCTACTCCGGGAATAGATTCAATAGCAAGAAACGGTATACTTTTTAAAAATGCTTACGTTTCAAGTCCTCTTTGCAGCCCTACGCGAGCAGGTTTGATGACCGGACGATATCAGCAACGTTTCGGGTATGAATTTAATGTAGGTCCTCCGCCCGGTTCTTTACGTCAGCAAGTGGGACTACCGTTGGAAGAGACAACGTTGGCAGAAACCTTGAGAGAAAAGGGATATTCTACAGGAATTATTGGCAAGTGGCACTTGGGAATGTTAAAAAAATATAATCCGTTGAGACATGGTTTTGACAGTTTTTTCGGTTTTATGCACGGAGATCATAAGTATTTTGATGAGCGGAATAATTTTAATCCGATTTTAAGAAATTATTCACCATTAAAAGAGAATGAGTATCTTACCGATGCTTTTACACGTGAAGCTTTAAAATTTATTGATAATACCAAAGAAAAACCTTTTTTTCTCTATCTCCCTTATAGTGCCGGACATACTCCTTTACAAGCACCGGAAAAATATTTAAAAAGATTTGAATACATTAAAAATAAGAAACGTCGTATCTATGCAGCCATGATTAGTGCAATGGATGACGGAGTTAAGTTGATTCTTAAGAAGCTTAATGATAATGGTATTTTAGAAAATACCGTTATATTCTTTCTTAATGATAACGGTGGTCCGATAGTTAGCAATGCATCCCGTAATTATCCGCTGAGAGGCGGGAAAAACAGTTTGCATGAAGGGGGAATAAGGGTTCCTTACTTAATGCAGTGGAAAGGGAAGATACCGGAAAATATAGAGTATGATGGTCTTGTGAGTTCTTTGGATATTTTCCCGACGGCAGTTTTCGCTGCTGAAGGAATAGAATCTATAAATAAAAAAATAGATGGTGTTAACATTATCCCTTTTATCACAAATAAAAAAAACGGTGATCCTCATAGTATGCTTTTTTGGAGAGGCGGAAGACATCTTCAGTATTTTGCAGTCCGAAAAGGTAAATGGAAATTATTGCTCTTTGGAAATAAAAGAAAGGAACTGTTTGACATCAGTGTTGATCTCGGTGAACAAAACAATATAATTGAAAAATATCCCGATATTGCTTTGGAATTGGAAGATTTAATTATTAAATGGAATTCTCAGATTCGAAAACCCTTATGGAAAATACCCAAAATTCGTAAAAGGAAAAGAATCGGTAAAGAATTATTTAATTAATTCATTTGAAATTAAATTGTATTGTTTGAATTTACGTTGACATTTCTTAAATTGTGTACTACAATTTATGTAGCAACGTAGTGTGTACTATGTGTTGTTGAATGGGAGGAAAATATGGGAGAAAGTATAATAAGATCAAGGATTGATCCGGAGATAAAAGAACAAGCGATTGAAGTACTTGGAAGTATGGGATTAACTATGAGTGAAGGTATAAGGTTATTTCTAATTCAATTGATTGCTCACGAGGCACTTCCCTTTGAGGTAAAATCTCCGAAAAAGAGAGTACAAAAAAAGTAAAATCTTAATTAATAAAACCGGAATCTAATATTTAAAACATGATATAAATTTCTACTATTTTTATGTGATTTTTTCTTTACTGAAAAGTCAAACGCAGATTTGACCCCTTGTGCTTCTTGAAAATAGTGAGTGAATGTGGTAAAAATTGTTTATGGAAAGTTCAATATTTTTAATGTCTCAATCATCAACAAGTCATTTCGGAAACTATTTTTCACTAATTTCTCAAGCTTCTTTAGTTGTTAAAGGAGTACTACTGCTTTTGGCTCTGTTTTCAGTGATATCATGGGCAATCGTCATATTTAAACTTTTTGAATACAGGAATGCCAGAAAAAAATCGAATTTATTTCTTGATATTTTTAGGAAGACGAAATCTTTTTCAGATATTCATAAATTCACGACATCTTATAAAGATAGTCCTTTGTCTCAGATTTTTAAAGCGGGGTACAAAGAGTTATCTCAACAGATCTCGCCCGTAAGAGAAAAGAGAACGATTAATCTTGAGTCTCTTCAAAGATTGATGATAAATAGTTCAAATTTGGAAGTAACTCGTCTTGAGAGGCTTAACGGTTTCCTCGCTACCACAGCTGCCGTAACTCCGTTCATAGGATTATTTGGTACCGTATGGGGGATCATGACGTCCTTTAATCAAATAGGTGTTCAGATGAATGCAAATTTGGCAACTGTTGCTCCCGGGATTGCAGAAGCATTGATAGCAACCGCTTTAGGATTGTTTGCTGCTATTCCTGCAGTGATATTTTACAATCTGCTCATTAACAAAGTGAAAGTGATGATAATCCAGATGGAAAATTTTGTTAATGAATTTTTAAGTGTTGCAGAAAAAATGAATTAAAATGATGATAAATTCCCGAAATAAGATTTCGACAAATATGTCTGAAATAAATATTACACCGTTCGTTGATGTGATGCTTGTTTTGCTTATTATTTTCATGGTAACCGCTCCTATGATGCAGTCGGGAATAAATGTGAATTTACCGACTGCGGAAACGAGATCAAATCCAAGTTCATCCGGACTGATTCTGACTGTCACTAAGGATAGGTATATTCATATGAAGAATCAGAATGTAAATATTTTCTTGTTAGAGTCAAGATTAAAGAACTATTTCATTGGGAAAAAGAAGAAAATGGTTTTTCTAAGAGCTGATAAAGATGTAACTTACGGGTATATCATAAATGTTATGGATATTATTAAAAAAGCAGGTATTGAAACTATCGGGATGATTGTTGATAAGAAAGAAAAGTAATGAAATTTTCATCGGCAATTATAGCTTCCGTTTCTCTCCACGTAATTATAGTATTGATTGCATATTTTTATCCGGAAAGTACTTATAATAACGATACCACTTACTATGTTGATTTGGTTCAACTGGGTGGTTCTCCGCAAAAGATAATAACAAAATCAAAGGTGAAAAGCGATAAAGCTTCCGGTGAAACCGTAAGTGTAAAAGATCTTAGCGTTAAAAAGGAAAAGATATCTAAAATTACATATCCGGATAAAGATTCTAAGAGAAAATCAAAAAAAGAAGAAGAAGAAAAATTCGTTTCGGTAGTAAAAAGGGAAAAAACTCCTAAAAATATCGATCCTGTGTCGGATTCTTCCGATGATGAAGAAGGAGATTATGTAAGGACCGGATTATCGGGTTCCGGTCTCGGAGAGGGAGGTACCGGAGGTAATTTCCCTTATGCTTACTATGTGGAAACGCTGAAATCAAAAATAAAATCTTCATGGTATAATCCTTTATCATCTTCGGGGATTTCAGGAAAGTTTTTAGCTGTTGTCTATTTCAGGATATTTAGGGATGGAAGTATAGGGAGTCTTAAGTTGCAAAAAAAGAGCGGAAATAAATACTATGATCTTTCAACGATCAGGGTAATTAAGGAAGTAGTACCTTTTCCACCACTGCCTTCGGATTATCCCGAATTATATCTTGGTGTTTATTTTGAGTTCGAATGGGAGAGATAAATGAGAATAAACCGCAAGGAAATTTTTTTACTGATATTGTTGATTGTTGCAATCAGTGTTAATTTAATTCCTCAGGAAGAGATCAAAGTGAAAATCACGCAAGGTATAGAAATGATACCTGTTGCACTACCTAATTTTACATATTCGGAAAAATCCGAAGTTGAAGATAAAGTGAGGAGTTTACTATATGAAACCGTTTGGAATGACCTTGAGTATTCAAAAGTTTTTAAGTTGGTTCCACGGCAATACTTTACTTATATAAAAAAAATTGATCCCGATAATATTATTTTTAAGGATTGGGAATCTGTCCAAGCAAGAGTTTTAATAACAGGGAAGCTGGAAATTACGGATGGAGATAGAATTATTTTCTTGGTAAAAGTATTTGAAGTTTCTACGGGAAAGTTGATTTTTAAAAGAAATTTCGGTGCAAGGAAAGAATTTACAAGACTTATTGCTCACAGGGTTTCGGATGAGATGATGAAACATTTTGGAGAAAAACCGTACTTTACATCTAAAATAGTTTATGTTTCCACCAGAGATGGAAATAAGGAAATATATATTATGGATTATGACGGAGGGAGGGAAAAAAGGATAACTTATAACACTTATTTGGATCTTATACCTTCGTGGAGTAAAAATGGTGAAAATTTAATGTTTACAACGTACAAACGGGGAATTCCCGATCTTGTTAAATTCAACTTATATTCCGGAAAAACCGATCTAATATCAACCGGAGGTGTGAATTATAGAGCCGACTGGTCAAACGAAGGTGAAAAATTGGTTTATACTTCTTCAAAAAAAGGGAAAAATGCAGAAATTTATGTAAGATATATGGACTCGGGCAAAGAGAAAAGATTGACATTTAACAGAGTTATAGATTCATCTCCTTGTTGGAGCCCCAATGGAAAAGAGATTGCCTTTACATCCCAACGTTCGGGTACTCCTCAAATATATATTATGAATGAGGATGGAACTAATGTCAGAAGGATTACATATGAAGGTACCTATCATGACAACCCTGCATGGTCCCCAGACGGATCGAGAATTACTTATGTATCGAGAATTGAAGGTAGATTTGATATCTATGTCTTAAATGTTAAAAATAATTCCATATCAAAACTTACCGAAATGTCAGGCAGGAATGAAAATCCTACATGGTCTCCGGATAGCAGGCATATAGTCTTTTCATCAAATAGAAGTGGGCGGTATCAGATTTATTCTATGGATTATGACGGACAAAATTTAAAAAAATTAACCAGAAAAGGTGAGAATCTAATGCCAAAATGGCAAAAAACAAAATAGTTGTTTGACAAAAAAGTAATAGTATTATATAAAAATAGTAAAAACCAGGAGGTCAAATGAAAAGATTCTTATTTATAATGTTATCGTTATTCGTTATTATGTTTTTCTTCAGTTCTTGTGCAAAAAAAGTGAAGACTACGCCTGACTCAAATAAAGTGGAAGCTGTTGAAGAGACTACTCCGAAAGTTGAGAAGCCTAAACTTACGGAAGAGGAGATTTTTCTTCAAAAAAGTCTTGATGAGATTAATAAAGAGGGTTATCTTGTTAAGATAAACTTTGATTTCGATAAATATACAATCAGAGAAGATATGAAAGGTATTTTGCATAAGAATGCTGACTGGTTACTAAAACACTCTTCCGTTATAATATCCATCGGAGGGCATTGCGATGAGAGAGGAACGGTTGAATACAACATGGCATTAGGAGAGAAACGTGCTGATGCTGCGATGAAATATCTCATAAACCTCGGTGTCCCCGCCAACAGGATGAAGATTGTTTCGTATGGTAAAAACAATCCGCTTGTAAGAGGCGTTGATGAAAAAACTCATTTTGAGAATAGAAGAGATGAGTTTATTATAGTACGTAAATAGATCTTAATCAGTTGACTTGATATGAAAAAATTAAGGGGGGTATTGATTTTCTTTCTTATTTCGGGGGTATTTCTGTTTCCGGTAAAAAAAAGTACAAAGTTGATCCTGTCTGAACTTAGTCAGATGAAGAGTACATTAAAAGTACTTGAATCTATTGTCGGTGATATGGGCTCCGAATTAAAGGAACTCAATAAGAAGATGATGTTGATTGAGAATAAAGTTTCAGCGATAACAAAGAATCTTGCAAATGAAGGGCAGAATAACGAAACAATTCTTTTAAGCCTCCAGTTTATCAAGGAAGAATTTAATGAAGTTAGAAACGGGATCGGGAAAATTAATGATAAGCTTACATCCATTCCACTTGTAGCTGCAACAAAATCCGGAAACACGGATGGCGGTGTTGCTGATAGGAAAAGTGTTATCCAATCTCCTGACAGTGTCTATTTTACCGCATATTCCGACTACAATAAGAAGAATTACGATCTTGCTATTGTAGGGTTTACCCAATTTGTCAATCAATTTCCAAGCAATGTTCTTGCGGATAATTCACTTTATTGGATAGGAGAGTGTTATTACGCTCAGAAAAAGTATTCCAAAGCAATAGAAGTTTTTTCAGATATCATCGCAAAATATAAAAAAGGAGATAAAGTTCCCGATGCTCTTTTAAAGAAAGGTTATGCTTTGATAGAAATGGATAGGGTCGAAAGCGGGATTTCAGTGTTAAAAATATTGATATCGGATTTCCCTCTTTCCGAAGAAGCATATCTTGCCCAACAAAAGATAAAGGAATTGAGTGATTGAGATGGCTGGAAATGTAAAGAGTTTGAATAGAGTGGTCCTCGTAGGAAATGTACAACCGAGAGAACCGGAGGTAAGTCATATACCGAGTATAGGACGTGATGTAGCAAAATTTACAATTGTTACGAAAGAAGGCTATATGGACAAAGAGAATCAATGGAAGGAATCATCGGAATGGCACAACATTGTAGCATGGGGTTACAATGCAAAAAAAATTGAAAAAAATGTTAAAAGGGGCTCGTTGGTCCTCATTGAAGGAAAAATTAAGAGTAGAAAATGGCAGGACAAAAACGGACAGGATAGACGTACTACGGAAATAATAGCTGATACGGTTGTTCCGTTAGACCGTAGTCAACAGTCTAATAATGAATCTTCCTACAACGGAGATGGTAGCACATATAAAAATTCTTCGGATTTTAATAGTGGAAATAATTCTGAAATTACACCTGAAGCACAAATTGATGATATCCCCTACGATGATCCGTTCTAATTATGGCGTTTGTTAACTACAATAACAGAGAAATTACCATAAAGATAGTATATTATGGTCCTGCTCTGAGTGGAAAAACAACATGCTTAAAAGAGATTTTTAAAAACACCGAATTTAAGAAAAAAGGAAAGTTAATAACTCTTGACACGGATGGAGATAGAACTCTCTTCTTTGATTTTCTTCCACTTGAGATCGGGAAGCTTGGTGATTATTCCATCAAGGTTCAATTATATACGGTACCGGGGCAAGTTGCATACAATACAACCAGAAAATTAGTACTTCAGGGTTCGGACGGGATTGTTTTTGTTGCTGATTCTCAATTTATCATGAAGGATCAAAATATTGAAAGTTTTAGAAATCTTAAATTAAACCTTAAGGAAAACAGTATTAACATTTCAGATATACCGTTAATTTTTCAATATAACAAAAGAGATCTTTCCGAAATTCTTCAAATTAATGAGTTAAACGATGACCTTAATCCTCAGAATAAACAATTTTTCTCAACTATTGCTACGACAGGAGAAAATATTCAGGAAGGACTTCATGCGATTATGAAAATGGTGATGATATCTATTAAAAATAAACTTCCTGTATTTCAAAAGGATAAAACTGTTATGTTTTCAAGAGATGAGATTACTTCAACCAGTTTTAGCAAAGATAAAGATAGAAGAGACGATTTTTTAGTGAATGAAAGTGATGAAGAGGAGGAAATCATGGAACTTTCTTCCCCCGTTGATGAAAAAGATTCGAAATTCGGACATGATGAAAATGATAACGGTGATATTTTTGATATAGATGATGAGTTTGTAGATGAAAATGAAATATCGGCAATTGAGGTCCCTGAGTTGGAAAGAACCGATTATAATAGTGATGAATTGGAGGTCGATTCGGGTCCTATTGAGCTTACTGAGGATGATATGGTCACATCAAGTGATATAAAAATCGATCACATAGAGTTAAGTTCCTCAAATATTATTAAAGACGAAGGTACTCTAAATGTACCTCTTGATATTGAAATCCCTAATGGAAAAAGCTCAGTGGAGATAAATATTAAATTAAAAATAAGGATTAAAGAACCGGATTCTGAAAATAAATGAGAAAATCAATCATATTTTGTATTTTTTTTACATTGGCTGTCGCCTTTATTAATTCCCAGGGAATTCAAGTATTATCAGAAAAAATCCACAATAATATTACAGACTTTTTTAAAGAAATGAGAGGTGTAAATTATTCAATAATAAAATTTGAAGATAGTTTTAAATTCACAGACCTTGAATTGCAAAGGTTTTACAATTTGATTGTAACAAAACTGGAAGAATCTGATAAAGATCATTTTTTTGATCTTGCAACGGGATTTAACAACGGTAGAGGTAATTTTAATCTAAACAGAATTTCTAGAATTAATTATTACATTACTATTAAAATAATTAACAATATGGGAAATCTCGGAGCGGGGATATTAATATACAATCGTAATCTTGAAAGAGTTGTAAGTGTTAAGTATGTTGAGGTGTCTGTAGATAAAAATGAAATTGAGATTCTAAGTACAAAGGATCCAGGATTGGCAAATAGAGAATATTTGAAGATGAATGATATAAGAATTAGTGGTAACCTCCTCTCAGTAGATTCTTTTTTAATAGATGGAACTGATAATATATTTTTTTTATTTCCTGAAAGAATAGATGTATATACTTTGGAAAATAATACAATAAGAAAGATCAATTCGGTTAAAATTAGATGGGGAAGACCGTTCTACCCTTCTATAGAAATGGAAGGAAATATCTTTGTTTATTCCGAGAACAGTCAAATCTACGTATTTGCCGGAAGTAATTTTTCAAAGTATTCTCATGTGTTTAAATTTAACGAAAATAAATTAGGTCAATTAAGTAAGTTGGATTTTTCTGTTTTTGACATTGTATCGATAAACGGTAAAATTTATATGGCGGGATTTAATTATGATTTTGGAAAGAATTTTTATAATGGCAAACTCTATTTAAAAAGCTTTAATGCATCGAACTTGAGTTCAGGGGAAATTTTTATAAAAAAAATTCCGGATTTTTATTCCGCTTCATTTTATAAAAAGGGGGTAAATTTTCAAGCTCTTTTTCTTATTGATAAAAATTACAATATGAGAATATTTACCGATAAGGTTAGTGATTCTAAAAGAATTGATAGAAAGTACGGTTCTGCTATTGCTGTATTAAACGATCTGATTGTAGTAAGTGATTTCTCAAAGGCTAATGACAGGATAAAGGTATTAGGTATAAATGCAGATTCTTCGACTCCAATATTTGATAAAGAGATATTCGGAAGTATTAAGTTTATTAAAGAGGGTAAGGTTGGTAAATACAAAGGTTTTTGGATGTTAGTGAAAAATAACGGGGAAGTATCGGAAAAATCTAAATTACAATTTTGGAGAAAAGATATTGAATAGAACCATAAAATTAATATTAATCTTGATTACCATATTTATGATTTTTTCCATAAAGACAAAATATGGAGGGAATTTATCTATATTGTTGAATGAACCTGTTGATTTTGCTTTTTCTACAACAAATTATTCAGATTCCATATTTTATTCTTTTATCCATGAGAATATCTTTTATATGAAAAGTGATGGGACAATCTATTCAAATATCTTTAAATCTTATTCCTTTAACAAAGATAAAAATATAGTTTCTTTTGAAGTTAAAGAGAATTTAAGCTTTTCTAACGGTACTCCGATTAACGGAAAAAGTATTCACTATTCGTTAAAAGTTTTTTTTAATAAAGAAAATTCTATTGCAAAAAAGATAAGTCGATCGGTAAAAAAAATTGAAACTTCAGGGAATAAAGTTCTTCTCTATCTGAATTATAGAGTTGAAAATATATTTCAACTTCTTTCGTCACCGGAATTGGTTTTACTTTCTATGAATGAAAATGCATTCTCCGGTATGTTTATTCCTGATGAATGGGAAAAGAAGAGATATATTAAGCTTATTCCAAATAGATATTATTCTGGAGGTTTGTCTTACCTTGACCATATACTTGTTGTTTTTAAAGATGAGAATGGTCCGGATATTTTTCTTGCAAGACCAGGTATGAAATTTCCCAACCATAAAGTGTTGGAAAGTGGAATATATCAGAATATTTACTTAACGTTTCCGATGGGTAAAACCGGAAATAATACAAGAATAGCACTATACTCTTTTTTAAAAGTTTTTTTAAATAAATATAAATTAAATGATATTTCTTCTCTTACCTCTGATCAGGAATCTCCGGTATCAATAAACATAAAACAATTTTCCATGAGAAAGATAAAGTCAATATTAGGGAACTCTCAGTTTAAAATATATATTAATTCCTCATTAAAGAAATATGAAGATGAGTTAAATAAATTTATTAAAAATAATTATTTAAAAATTTCCATGGTTTTTATAAAAAATTCCAAATTGAAAGAGTTTACCAAAAGTGGAACGGGAATTAAATTTTATTTGACAGAGAAGATGTTTACAAAAAAAATGTCTCTTGAAGATAAGATAAAAAAAATTATTTTTGAACTAGCTTTTACCAAGTTAAATGAAAAGTACCTTAAACTATTAAATGAATTGGATGAAATTAAATATCTGAAGAGCAATGAATTGATGATGGATAAAATATCATCTATTGTTGAATCATTAATAAATAAAGAGTATATCCTACCAATAAAGCAGAAAAAGTTTGCACTTTATTGTAAAAATAAATTTGCAAATCTCTTCATTGATTATTACGGAAGACCAATATTTCATAAAATCAGAATAAAATAGATTTGTGTATTTACTTAAATTCTTTCAGTATTTTAATATAACTCTCTTTTTTCAACTCTTCAACGAGGATAATTATTTCTTTTTTTCTCTTCTTCTCGTAAATATCGTTCTCAATGCTTTTTTTAACGGATTTATATTCCTTAATAGTAGGTTCCCATTTCTTAATTAGCTGAATTATATACCATCCGTTATCGGTTTCAATCCAATCTGAGAATTTTTGTAATGATAATTTGGAAGCTGACTTTTCCAATGAAGAATCTAATTCACCCTTTTTAAAAGTACCCAACTCATAGTTATTATTCTCTCCCTCTAATTCCGAGAATTCCTTAGCAACCTCAATAAAATTGTTTGAAGCGGACAGTTTTTTTGTTATTTCATCCTTTTTTTGATTTAAAGATTCATCAGTAAAAAAATGATCTTTATTTAGGAATATACAGTTTAATTTATATTTAATCGGAGTGGTATATTTATTGATATTCTTTTTATAGTAAGAAATTATTTCCGAAGTATCAACAGTGATCCTATTTCCCAAAGATTCTTGAATAAACTTTTCCTGCATAAGTTGTTCCAATCTTTGCTTTTTAAACTCTTCATAACTAATTCCTTGAGAATTCAATGCTTTTATTAGATCTTCTTTTGTATTAAGGTTATTCCGTTTCATTATGTCTTTGATTACAAGGTCAAGATATTGACTCATATCATATTTTTTCTCTTTTGCTTTTGAAAGAATTACTTTTCTACCAATGACCAGATCAAGTAAATTAGATTTCATTTTGTCTATTTCCTCAGAAAGTTCTTTTCCTGAAAATCTAGTTTTTAGTTCTATAATCATTCCGTTTTTAAAATTTTCAAGTTCCGAATATGTTATGATTTCATCATTTACAATAGCATATATCTCTTCAACCGTATCACAGGGTATCAAAAATGAGAGCGAAAGTAGTAAAACAAATATTGGAAACTTCATGTTATTCTCCTTTTATTTTTGAGTAATTAAAGAATAGCTTGTCATAGCTTATTTTTAAATCAATATTCTTTGTTAAGATTTTTAAATATCTTGAAAACTCATCATTCATTTTAGTGTTAAAAATAATATTTTTTATTTTATCATTAACACTTTTTAAATATTGTTGTTTTTTCCCAAATTTTTTTTTTACCTTAAAAATATGAAAACCGAATTGAGATTCCACAACTCGGCTAATATTATTTGTAGGAAGTGAAAAGATAATGCTTTCCATCTCTTTGGGGAGTTCTCCTTTTTCAAAAATCCCCATATAACCGCTTTTTGCAGATTCAGGAGAGATAGAACTGGTTTTGGCAATTTCTGCAAATTTCGAAGGATTATTTAGGAGAATATCTTTGACCTTTATAGCTTCGTTGCGGGTTTTAAGCAGTATCTGATAGAGCTCAATCTTCTGTTTTTGAAAAAAATCTTTTTTGTTTAACTTGAAATATTTTCGGATTTCATATTTTGAAACTGAAATATTTTTATAAATCTTATTGTAAAGAAATTTTTCAATTTTTAATTGATTGATAATTGTCTCTTTTGAAAGAGTGTTTAATTCCAAATTTTTATTAATTGCATAATCCGATATCTCTTTTTCACTGATACTTATCTCTTCATCCTCACAAAATTGTAAAATTATTGAATAATTTACAAATGAATCAAATAGTCTTGACATCAGATTGTTTTCGCTAAAGATATTTTTAAGATCGGAGTATTTCGATCTTAAGTAATTTTTGAAATCAGAGTTTGAGATTTTTCGGTCATCAATTGAAATTATAATCTTATTGTTTATTATGTAAGCTTTGCTTGATTCGATTTTCTTTTGGGTATCGGTATGCTTTGATTGATCATTTGAATAGTTGCATGAGAATAATGCAATAGCAATCATAATTAGTGTTAAATGATATATTTTTTTCATTAGATAATTAGTTCGAATTATATATTATATTGATTAATCCTGCAAGGTAGATATTGTGAAATGTATAATCGGATCTGATAAATCAAACAGCGTCAACTAAAAGAAATCACAAAATAAAAAGGGATCCGGAGTATAAGCAAATATAGTTATGGATTTGTCTATGGGATGAACAAATGATATTGAGTAAGAGTGCAAGGCAAGTCTTTTAAACGTAGATTTTTTCCCGTAGAATTCGTCACCTAACACCGGATTACCGATATGGGACATATGTACCCTGATTTGATGAGTACGTCCCGTGTGAGGTTTTATGGATACGTAAGCAAAGTTTTCAAACTGGTATCGTAAGGAATAATATGTAAGTGCATCTTTTGCACATTCCGATCTCCCGTATTGATCAACGGTAAATTTTCTCCTATCCTTAGGATTTCTTATTATAGGAATGTTTACGGAACCGTTTTTGAATCTTAATCTACCGGCAACTAAAGCATGGTAAGTTTTTGTTATTTCTCTTCTTTTAAATTTTTTTTGCATTATTTTTAAAACCTTATCGGATTTTGCCAGAACGAGAACCCCCGATGTCCCTTTATCAAGTCTGTGAATGATACCGGGTCTGTCCGGATTTCCGATATTTTTTAATTCGGGATAGTTAATCAAAAAATAATCTGCAATAGTAGGTTCTTTGGTTCCCGAACCTTTATGAACGGAAATTCCCTCCGGTTTATCTATTATTAAGATGTGATCATCCTCAAATAATTTATTAAAACCATATGAGTTTGGGAGCAAATGATTGCTCGGTTCCCGAATTGCAATCTCGATAATACTCCCTTTTTTTACTTCCGTACTTTTTTTTAAACAAATTTTATTGTCAATTTTAACGAAACCGTCACTAATGTACTTTTCTATTTTTGATCTTGATTCGGATACCAATTTTTCCTTTAAAAAATGGTCAAGTCTCTTTACAAAACATTCGGCTTTGAATTTGTTAATTTGCATAAACGGAAAATATTAAGCTGTTTTTTTCAAGTATCTCTTTTTAAAAAACAAATAGAGAAATACTGAAGTAAATATTCCTATCAGACTAATAAATTGTGGTATGGAAAGACTTGCGAAAGGTGAATTCATACTTCCGATGATATATCCTCTGTCGGAATCCCCCCGAAAATATTCAACGAAAAATCTTATTAGGGAGTAATTAAAAATGTAAATTGAAAAAATCTTTCCGTCAAATGTCCTGTACTTTTTATATAGGATATAAAGAAATATAAAATTAAATAAATTTAGAACAGCCTCAAAAACTTGAGTCGGATATAGTACTTTCCCAATAGGGACACCGGTTTCCTGAGAAAGATCGGGGAAAGTGACTCCAACGGAGCAACCTGAAGCTTCTCGACCAAAACAGCATCCGGCGGCAAAACATCCCATTCTACCGAAAAAATGTCCCAATGCAATGGAAGGTGCCGCAAGATCTCCGATCTTTTTAAAATTCATTTTCTTTTTTCGGATGAACCAAATTGCAAACAATACTCCACCGATTAATCCTCCGTAAAAAACTCCTGCCTGAGTAAGAAGATTCTTGATCTGACCGGGGTTCTTTGTGTAGTAACTAAATTCGGTAAAGAACAGATATATTTTGGCACCGAGTAATCCTATTATAATTGAAAAAAAGATAAGATCCGAAAGGTCTTTGGTATTTATCCCGTCTTCTTTTCCAAGCTTCATACCGAGAATCATTGCGACTATAAAACCTATTGCAAGCAGAAAACCGTATGTATGAATAGTAATCGGTCCTAATTTAAATAGAATTGGTAACATATTAAGTCTCCTTTGAATTGAGTGTTGCACATTTATTTCTGAAAATAGATATTAAAAGTAGAATAATTCCAATTGAAATAAAAGAGTCTGCAACATTAAATGTAGGCCAGTGATAGGTTTTAATGTATACCTCAATAAAATCAACAACGTAACCTAAAAAGAATCTATCCAATATATTTCCTACAGCTCCACCCATAATAAATGAGAGAGAGAGCAGTTCGAGTTTACAGGACAATGATGTTTTGAAGAAAATATAGATAATTGTAAGTAATGCCGATATTGATAGGATTGTAATAGCGATCGGTACAATCTTGCTTTGAGTATTTTGAAAAAGCCCCCATATTACTCCTGAATTTCTAACGTATATAATCTTGAGAAATCCTTTAACAATATTTATCTGTTCATATAAATTGAAGTTTGATCTTATTAAAAGTTTTGTTATTTGATCCAGCAAAATGATGGAAAATACAAGCGACATGTACAGTTTCTTATTAATTATTTTCAAGATCAATCTCCTTGATCATTTCCGAGCATCTCATGCATAATTCCGGATAATCTCCATCTTCCGTTGTTTGAGAGAACCAATTCCAACACCGTGGGCATTTATCTCCATGAAATTTTGTAACCGATATTTGTTCGGAATCACCTGAAATAATTTTGAGTCTTGAAATAACAGTTACTGCTCTTATAAGTTCAGAATCATTTTCGATTTTAACATATTTGTCTTTAGTAAGAGTTAATTTGACATCAGCTTCAAGAGAATCGCCAATAATTTTTTCATTTCGAGCTTTTTCAATCTCTTTTTGAATAATATTTTTTATGTTTACAATTTCTTCCCATTTTTCTATATTCGTACTTTTAAGGTTTAATTCATTTGGCTTCGGAAAATTATTCAGGTGTATAGATTCACATTTTTCATCAAAATTTGGAATGTGTTTCCATACTTCCTCAACAGTAAATGAAAGAATCGGAGCAAGCATAAGAGACGTATCGATCAAAAGCTTAAAAACAGTTGTTTGAGCTGCTCTTCTTATTGTTGAGTTTTTAGCATTACAATATAAATTATCTTTTGTGACACTAAGATAAAAAGAACTTAATTCGACAATAAAGAAATTTGAAATTGCATGATAAATCGTATGGAATTCAAAATTTTTATAAGCTTCTAAAATTGTCTTTTTTAAAATTTCCAGCTTATAGAGTATATATTTGTCAAGTTCGCTGAGATCTTTATTATCTACCGTGTTTGTTTCAGGGTTAAAATCACTTAGTACTCCCAGCATAAATTTCCAAGTATTTCTTATCTTTCTATAACTTTCCGTTACCCTTGCAAGAACTTCGTTACCGAGTTTAATATCTTCTTTATAGTTGACCATTGCAACCCAAAGTCTGAGTATTTCGGCTCCTTTATCTTTAATTATTTCATGAGGAGATATAATATTTCCTTGAGATTTTGACATTGCTTTTCCATTTTTATCCAAAACCCAGCCGTGGGTCAACACTGTCTTATAAGGTGAGATACCTTTGAAACTTACTCCGACAAGAAGTGAAGAGTGGAACCAACCTCTGTATTGATCTCCCCCTTCAAGATAGAGATCGGCAGGAAATTTGTGCCCTTTATAATTTTCCAATACTCCAAAAGAAGAACCGGATTCGAACCAAACATCCAAAATATCCGTCCCTTTGATAAATTCCGAAGAATTGCATTTTGAACACTTAGTTCCGGAAGGTAGAAATACGGAGATATCATCGGTATACCAGCAATCGGAACCTCTCTCTTTAAAATGTTTACTTATATTGGTGATAATATCTTCATTCAAAAGAGGTTCGTTGCATTTTTTACAGAAAAAGACCGGTAGGGGTACGCCCCAGTTTCTCTGTCTTGAAATACACCAATCCGGACGGTTTTCGATCATATTTGTAATTCTCTCTTCTCCCCATTCGGGTATCCATTTTACTTTTTTTAACTCTTTAATAGCTTTTGAACGGAGTTCCGCTTCGTCCATTGCAATAAACCACTGCTCTGTTGCTCTGTAAATAATCGGTTTTTTACATCTCCAACAATGCGGGTAGGAGTGGTCGATCATTTCGCTATGAATAAGTGCATTATTCTTCTTCAAATCCTCCACAATGGTACTATTAGAGGCAAAAATCTCATGACCTGCATATTTTCCCGTCGATTCATCAAAAAGCCCTGTAGGTCCAACCGGAGCATAAATGTCAAGTCCGTATTCAAGACCTGCCCTATAGTCATCTTCACCATGTCCGGGAGCCGTGTGAACACAGCCTGTTCCCTGATCAAGTTCAACATAATCTGTAGTTATAATTAACGAATTTCTATCATACAAAGGATGTTGTGTATTAAAACCTTTTAACGAACTGCCCTTGAATGTTAATATTTTCTTATAATCTTTATGTAATTTATCAGCTATGTCTCCAATAAGCTGCTCGGCAGAAATAAAAAGATCTCCTTCAATTTCAAAGAGTGCATAATCATAATCTTCTTTAACTGCAATTGCCAAATTTGCAGGTATTGTCCATGGAGTTGTTGTCCAAATCAGTACAAAAATATCCCTATTTGAATATTCCGAAAGGATTTCAGGTATTTCCTTAAGTAGGAACTTTACATATATAGACGGAGAAGTATGATTATCATATTCAACTTCAGCCTCTGCAAGAGCGGTGTGACATGATGTACACCAGAACACGGGTCTTTTTTTTCTTATTACATTTTTGTTTTTAACGAATGACTTGAATGCATCTATTATGTAAGCTTCATAATCGGGATTTATTGTCTTATACGGATTATCCCAGTCTCCGAATACACCGAGTCTTTTAAACTCCTCCCGTTGAATATTAACAAAATTTTCAGCATAAATACGGCATCTTTCACGGATTTCCGGAATTGTCATATCTTTTTTCTTTGATCCGAGTTTTTTATCAACTTTAATCTCAATAGGGAGGCCGTGGCAGTCCCATCCCGGAACATAGGGGGAATTAAATCCGAGCATTGAATTTGTTTTTACGATAAAATCCTTGAGTATTTTATTTAGTGCATGACCGAGATGAATATTCCCGTTGGCATAAGGGGGACCGTCATGCAGTATGTAAAGCTCATTTTCTTTGTTTTTATCAATTATTTTATTGTAAATATCAATATCTTCCCAGAATTTAAGAATTTCAGGTTCTTTTCTTGATAATTGTGCTTTCATAGGAAAACTTGTTTTCGGAAGATTTAAAGTATCTTTCCACTTGATCTTTTTTTCACTTTCCATTTTGTTTTTACTCCAATAGTTAGTATGAACTTATAGAGGGTTATTTTCCAATATTTCATCTCATAAGTCAATACGGCACGTCTGTATCATTCTTTGATTCCATTTTTATATTTGTATAACGGGTGTTTTCAAAGTACTATTAAGCCTGTATATCATGATAAATTGCAAATATATGACCGTGTGTTTATAATGAGATAATAATTAAGCGAGGAATAAATGGGTGAAAAAGTATATTTTCTTGAGACTCGAGACATGGAGGATACCGCCGACATTTTGAGCAGGTTGAATGGTTTCCTCCGATCATCGGATTTATTTGATTTTATCGTGGAAAAAGATTTTATAGCGGTTAAGACACATTTTGGTGAAGATAAGATCAACGGTTTTATTAATCCTAAATATATAAATATGATAGGTAAATTTATCAGAAACAAGGGTGGAAATCCTTTTCTAACCGAAACATCAACTCTTTATAAAGGAAACAGGAGTAATGGGGTTGATCATATTAAATTGGCAGTTGATCACGGATTTTCAATAGAACATACGGGGATGCCTATAATAATGGCCGACGGAATTAATGGCGGAGAGGAAGTTGAAGTGGAAATAGGTGGAAAAATATATGACAATGTAAAGATTGCTTCAATTCTTTCAAAGATACAGGGTCTTATTGTCATTACTCATTTTACGGGTCATATAATCTCGGGATTTGGAGGATCTTTGAAAAATATTGGAATGGGATTGGCAAGCAGAAAAGGAAAAATGGTGCAACATTCAACCTCAAAACCGTCGATAAAGAAGAAAAAATGTACTGCATGCGGAGAGTGTATAAAATGGTGCCCTGTGGATGCGATTGAATTTGTTGATGGAAAAGCCAAAATAGATTCAAAATTATGTATCGGATGTGCAGAATGTCTTGCAGTTTGTAGATTTGATGCGGTTGTTTATAACTGGAGTGAAAGCTACGAAAAATTACAACGGAAAATAGTGGAACATGCTTTTGGAGTATCTAAAATAATGGAAGGGAAAGTTATATATTTCAACTTTTTAATGAATATATCAAAAGATTGTGATTGCATGGGAACTTATAAAAAAATAACGGATGATATTGGGATTTTAATTTCAAAAGATCCGGTTGCAATTGATAATGCCTCTTTGTATCTTATAGAGAAAAGGAGTAAGAAGAAATTATCGGAATTGAGTTATGATATACCCTACAGAGTGCAGATAGAGCATTCGGACGAAATAAATTTAGGAACTTCCGACTTTGAACTTATAGATTTGGAGTAATGTTTTAATTCAATCTATAGTTAGGTGATTCTTCAGTGATAACCACATCGTGTACATGACTCTCATTAAGCGAAGCACCCGATATTTTCACAAAACTCGATTTAGTTCTGAGTTCACCGATATTTCGACAACCGGTTAATCCCATTCCGGCTCTAACACCTCCGATCATCAACGGGATCAAATCCATAACACTACCTCTATATGGAACTCTCCCTTCAATCCCTTCAGGAACAAGTTTTGATTCCGAATATTCGTCTTCTTGAAAGTATCTATCTTTACTTCCGTCTTTCATAGCCCCTATAGATCCCATCCCTCTGTATTTTTTATACGATCTCCCTTTATAAATAATCAGTTCTCCCGGGCTTTCATCTGTTCCAGCTAATAATGATCCGAGCATTACCGAATTTGCTCCTGCCGCGATTGCCTTGGTTATATCACCGGAAAATTTTATGCCTCCGTCCGCTATGATCGGAACTTCATTGCGAATAGCTTTGAAAACCTCCATGATAGCACTAATCTGAGGCATCCCTGCACCCGTAACCATACGGGTTGTGCAAATTGATCCGGGACCTATTCCGACTTTTACTGCATCAATACCGAGATCTATCAGATCTTTTGCTGCCTCTCCCGTAGCGATATTACCTGCAATTAATTCAAGAGCCGGATATTTATTCCTGATTTTCTTAATAGTATCCATAACTTTCTTGGAGTGTCCATGGGAAGTGTCAACTACTATGGCATCAACTTTAACATCGTGTAAAGCTTTTACCCTCTCCATTGTGTCTTTCCCTGTCCCAACCGCTGCACCAACAAGAAGTCTTCCGAATTTGTCCTTGGATGCATTTGGAAATTTTGCCGTTTTTGAAATATCTTTGAGAGTAATAAGTCCGATCAACACGTTTGATTTGTCTATCACCGGAAGTTTTTCGATTTTATTCATATGGAGAATTTCTTTTGCTTTCTCCATTGAAATGTCATCTTCAACCGTTATTAAATTCTTTGAAGTCATAAGATTACTTATCTTCTGATTGAGATTGGTTGTAAACCTCATGTCTCTGTTTGTAAGAATGCCCTTTAATTTCCCTTTTTCATCTACTATAGGGAGACCGGAAATACCCTTTTCTTTTACGAGTTGCAGGGCTTCATATATTTTATTTTCAGGTTTGAGTGTGATCGGATCAACGATCATTCCCGATTCCGATCTCTTAACTTTTTTTACAAGTGAAGCTTGACCGGATATACTCATGTTTTTGTGAATTATTGAAATTCCTCCTAACTGTGCCATGGCTATTGCCATTTTTGCTTCGGAAACCGTATCCATTGCGGCTGAAATAAGCGGTGTGTTAATATCCAGATTTCTCGAAAATTTAGTTGAGACATCAACTTCTCCCGGAATTACTTCGGAATAATCCGGAACCAATAAAACATCATCAAATGTAAGTCCTTCAAATTTTTTTATTTTTTCTTCCATTGTTTATCTTCTCTTCTTTTTTTTCTTTTTACCCGATCTCCTTCCTGGCATCTTAGAACTCGGTTTGGATAGCTTTGTAATTTTCTTTTGTCTCAGATTTTCAATCTCTTCTTCCGCTATCGGTTTAAAAAAGAATATGGATCTGATTACTTCATCATCTATTCTGTTCTGAAGTTCCTGAAATAGAGAGAAACTTTCCCTCTTATATTCTATTAGAGGATCTTTTTGAGCATACCCTCTAAGTCCGATACCTTCTTTAAGGTGGTCGATATTGAGTAGATGGTCCTTCCACTGAGTATCAATTATTTGAAGCATGATCCATCTTTCGAATTCCCTTAAATTTTCGGGACCTATCAGTTCTTCTTTTGAAGCATAGATATTTTTAATTGAGTTCAATACTTTGTCGTAAATTTCGGAGTAGGGGATATCTTTAATCTCTTCATCAATAACATCGTCGACATTCAATCCGTACTGTGCTGCAATCTCTTTTTTAAACGATTCAGTATTCCATTCTGCCGGATCCTTATTCTCATCCAGATGGTATTTTGCGATACTTTCGAAAATATCTTCTATCAATTCCAATATGTGTTCTTTAAAGTCCTTCCCGAAAAGGATATCTTTTCTAATAGAATAAATATTTTGACGCTGCTTATTCATTACATCGTCATATTCGAGAAGATGTTTTCTCATTGTAAAATTCTGTCCTTCAATCTGTTTCTGAGCATTTTCTATAGCTTTTGTAACAAGTTTGTTTTCAATAGGGTTGCCGTCGCTCATTCCTGCTCTTACGAGAAGTCCCTTTACCCTGTCTCCACCAAGAATTCTCATAAGATCATCTTCAAGAGATATATAAAATCTTGATGAACCGGGATCACCCTGCCTTCCCGATCTCCCTCTTAGCTGATTATCTATTCTCCTTGATTCGTGTCTCTCCGTACCGAGAATATGAAGACCTCCGAGGGAAAGGACTTCATTCTGCTCAATTTTTTGCTGTCTATTTACTTCTTCCTCTATTTTTCGGAGTGTTATTTCAGGAGCATTGTCAGGAGTGAATCCTTTCTTTTTTAATTCTTCCCTGATAATAAATTCCGGATTCCCGCCTAACACAATATCCGTACCTCTTCCCGCCATATTGGTTGCGATGGTAACAACTCCCTTTCGACCTGCTTGTGCAACAATCTCGGCTTCCGATTCATGGTATTTTGCATTTAAAACATGATGTTTTATCTTTTCTCTTATAAGTCTTCGATGAAGTAGTTCTGAATTCTCAATTGAGATTGTTCCGACAAGAACCGGCTGACCTTTTTCATTAAGAGATCTGATCTCATTAACAACCGCATCCCATTTCTCCTTCGCACTTCCGTAGATAACATCCGGCATCTCATCTCTTATTAATGGTTTGTTTGTCGGTAATTCAACAACATCAAGATTATAGATAGAATGGAATTCCGTTGCTTCGGTAATTGCAGTACCGGTCATTCCTGCGAGTTTATCATACATCCTGAATAAGTTTTGAAAAGTTATGGTTGCATGGGTTTGAAATTCTTGTTCTATTTTCACATTTTCTTTTGCTTCAAGAGCTTGATGTAATCCATCGGAAAACCTTCTCCCAGGCATCATTCTTCCTGTAAATTCATCAACTATAACAACCTGATTATCATTAACTAAATAATCCACATCTCTGGTGAAAAGGAGATGAGCTCTAAGAGACTGGTTAATCTGATGTAGAGTGTCCATATTTGAAAGATCGTAAAGGTTATTTACCTTGAAGAAATTTTCTGCCGAATTTATCCCTTCTTCAGTCAAGGATACTGTTTTTGATTTAAGATCAAGATCAAAATTTTTTTGATCGGATTTTATCTTTTTTACAAAGTTATTAACATTATAATAAAGAGAGGTTGATTCCTCCGTGGGTCCTGAAATTATAAGTGGGGTTCTCGCCTCATCTATAAGTATGGAATCAACTTCATCTATGATTGCATAGTTAAAATCTCTCTGACATAAATTTTCAACTTCAAACTTCATATTATCTCTAAGGTAATCAAATCCGAACTCATTGTTAGTTCCGTATGTTATATCGCAATTGTAAGCCAATTTCCTTTCTTCATCGTCCAATCCGTGTTTAATGACCCCAACGGATAAACCGAGGAAACGGTATATCTTTCCCATCCATTCGGAATCTCGGGAAGCGAGGTAATCATTTACGGTAACTATGTGTACCCCTTTTCCTCCAAGGGCATTAAGGTAAGCTGCAAGAGTAGCAACAAGTGTTTTACCTTCACCTGTCTTCATTTCGGCAATCTTTCCCTGATGTAGTATGATACCTCCGAGAAGTTGGACATCAAAATGACGCATGTTAAGGACACGTTTCCCCGTTTCCCTTACTACAGCAAAAACTTCAGGAAGGATATCGTCCAAAGTTTCACCGGATTTTAATTTTTCCTGAAATTTTTTGGTGTAGCTTTTTAATTCATCGTCCGAGAGATGACCTATTTCGGATTCAAACCCATTTATTTCGGAGATTATTGGAGCAAGTCGTTTTAGTTCCCTTTCGGTATTAGTTCCGAACACTTTTTTTAATAAATAATTGATCATATTAACGATATTATATCAGAACATTAAGTTAAGGCAACATTCTTTTAATTAACTCTTTTAATAAAGAAAAAATAGCCTTTTGAGGAATTATATTACAAAGTTTGCTTTGACGATCAATATTTATTAGAATTGACAACTATGGAATTCAATTCAAGATCATTTGGAAAGAGACGTATTACAGTTTTACTATTGGTGGTATTGTCCGTTTTATTTCTATTATTAAAAACTTGTAAGCATAAAAAGATAGAAAAAATCGAGTCGGTTTTTCATAAATCGGAATTTTCAGGATCGACTGTTTCCAAGTCGAAAGAGGATAAACTTGAATTTAAACGAAAAGTGAGAAGAGGGGAGAATCTTGCATCCATACTGTTTTCCGAGAATGTTGACCAGTCACTTATTCCGGCAATTATTTCAAAAACAGGAGAAATTTATGATCTTAAAAAAATAATAGCCGGAAATTCTTTCTTAATAAGCTTTGATGTTAACGGCTTCCGATTATTCAGGTATAGCATAGCAAAAAATAAGTATGTGGAGGTTAGCAAATCGGGCAACGGATTAATCTCCGGTCGAATAGTTGAAATTCCTTATGAAATCAGAGTTGAATTTGTATCAGGTACCATAAGAGGATCTTTATATGAATCTCTTACAATTTTAGAGGAGGGAGGAGGAGAACTTGCCGAACACCTTGCCGCACTTTATGAATATGATATTGATTTTAACAGAGATATAAGAAGAGGTGATAGTTTTACGATCCTTTTAGAAAAAAAATATCTTAAAGGAAAGTTTTTAGGGTATGGAAGGATATTTGCTTCGGAATTTGTTAACAGGGGGAAAAAAACAAGTGTTATCCGTTTTGCTTCACAGAAGGGGAAAAGTTCCTATTATCATCCCGATGGAAAAGCCGTAAAAAAAATGTTTCTCCGATGTCCTTTACCTTTTTTACGTCTTACCTCCGGTTTCGGATTTAGAAAGAGACATCCGGTAACGGGATTTTCAGCTGTACATAACGGGATTGATCTTGGTGCGGCAAGGGGAACCATTGTTCGGTCAACAGCAGACGGTAGAGTTTTCTCAACCGGATATAACAGGTTTCGGGGGAAATATATTGTAGTGAGTCACGGTAACAGGTACAAAACACATTATTATCATCTATCACGGATAAGAAAAGGGATAGGACGAGGAAAATGGGTAAAGCAGGGGAGTGTTATCGGTTATGTGGGGAGTACGGGAAGATCTACCGGACCACATTTACACTACGGGTTACAGAGAGGGGGAAGATATATTAATCCTTTAAGACTAAATTCTCCTTCCCGAAATCCGGTGAAAAAATGTGATAAAGAGAGGTTTGGAAATTCCGTTAAGATTATCTTTTCTCTGTTTGAGATTGGAAATACAGATATATTGAATGATTACTTAAAACAATTAATTTTTAACTCGGCACTAAATCTTATCGGAGATAGTATCTGAGAGAAGGAATTAGGAAATAAAAAGCATTAGAAATAGTTACTTCGGAATTTAAATAATTGTAATAAGACTATACCTTTTTTTACCGATCTGTATAAGAAAATATTTGTTGTGAATCATATCTTCCGTTCCAAGTTCCGATTCCGTATCTTTTACTCTGTTCTTATTTATGGATAATCCCCCACTTTTAATCATACGGCGTGCTTCCCCTTTTGAAGAAAATACGGAGGTCTCGACAGATAGCAATTCAATAATATTTATTTTGTTGTCAATGATTGATCTTTTTATATCAAAATTTGGAATCTCTTCACATATATTTAGAAAATCCGATTCGGATATCCTTAAAAGTGTCTCTTTTGTACCTTTTCCGAAAAGTATTCTCGAAGCTTCTTCAGAAGCAAGATAGTCTTTTCTTGAATGAACCATTGTGGTTATCTCTTCTGCAAGTTTCTTCTGGAGGATTCTCAAGTGTGGAGTTTTGCCATGCTCTTTAGTAAGTTCTTCAATTTCACTTTTTTTTAGAGTTGTAAATATTTTTATATACTTCTTTGCGTCTTTATCCGATACGTTGATCCAGAACTGAAAAAATTTATACGGTGATGTTTTTTTGGGATCCAACCATACGTTATCTCCTGCCGTTTTACCGAATTTTGAGCCGTCACTTTTTGTTATTAGCGGGCATGTGAGGGCAAATGCCTCTCCACCGGTTTTTCTCCTTATTAATTCCGTACCGGTTGTAATATTTCCCCATTGGTCGGAACCGCCCATTTGCAGTTTACAATTTTTAGATTTATAAAGTTCAAGAAAGTCTACCGCCTGAACAAGCTGATAAGAAAATTCCGTAAATGACATCCCGCTTGTTGATCCTTCACCGATCCTTTTTTTTACAGAGTCTTTAGACATCATATAGTTAACGGTTATATGTTTCCCTATTTCTCTGATGAAGTTAAGGAATGAGTATTCTTTCATCCATTCATAATTGTTGACTATTTCTGCACAGTTTTCTCTATTTTTACTAAAGTCAAGAAATTTTGCCAACTGAATTTTTATTCCTTCCTGATTTTTGTTTAATGTCTCTTCGTCAAGGAGATTCCTTTCTTCGGATTTTCCGGAAGGATCTCCTATCATTCCGGTAGCTCCACCGAGAAGTGCAATGGGTTTATGCCCTGCCATTTGGAGGTGCTTCAATATCATAACCGATACCAAATGACCTATATGAAGAGAATCTGCCGTAGGATCAAATCCAATATATGCAGTTGTACTCTCTTTTTTTAGTAACTCTTCCGTTCCGGGCATAATAT
>Ga0256846_1000128_pt1 | contig 33324 bp, 29 predicted proteins | sample TevniametaG_FD_189098 | JGI IMG/M metagenome (GOLD analysis project Ga0256846, IMG submission 189098) | Tube worm associated microbial communities from hydrothermal vent at the East Pacific Rise, Pacific Ocean - Tevnia | ecosystem: Host-associated > Annelida > Integument > Unclassified ...
AGTAAATCATTGGAATTATTCAAATAGACTCCCGAATTATATTTTAGTAAAGCTATTTGAGATATTTCATAAGAAAGAAAAGGTTTGTCCGATTCGAAAACAGAGGATTCATAATTTCTGGAAATTCTTTCTTTATACTTTAAAACTCCGCTGCCTGTAAAAATATATCTTTTCTCCTGCGGTAAAAAATCACTGATAAGATCAACATTTGTAAGCATCGGAGGTAAAACTTCAATAAGCAGTCCGGAACTGCTTGAGCCGTTATATTCAGACATGTAGACCTCACCCCTTCTGCCGTCAATCAAAGGAACAATATTACCTTCTTTATCCCTCCGTTTAAAAGCCCACGCTTCAAGCGAGGTTACGGGAATAACAGGTTTTTCTTTTCCGGCAAGCATTCCCTTTAATGTAGAGAGACCTATCCGCACTCCCGTAAAAAGTCCCGGTCCAATACAGATACCGAAAATATCGATATTGTCAAACGATAAGTTCAAATTTTTTAGAATAAAATCAATACTTGGTATAAGGGATGATGACAGAGGTATTCCTGATGATAATCTGTATTCCGAAACTATTTTTTTATCTTCACAAACCGAAATAGAACAATCCCGCGAAGTCGTATCTATGGAAAGAATAGTACTCAAAAAGATTTCTCCATAATTACCGTTATTCCTTTTGGATTCTTTTTAAACATAACACTATCCATATAATTTTTCATCAGTAAAATACCTCTTCCGCTAAAAGAAAGAAGATTTTCACTCTCTTTTCTATTTCCCAGACTATCTATATCAACAAAACTATCATTCTCATCCGATATACATATCCTGATAAAATTCTTCTTCCAAGAAAAAATTATATTAACCATCTTTGCAGAGTCGGAATTGTTTCCATGTAAAATAGCATTGTTTACACCTTCCCTTAATGATATCTCAATTTCAAAAGCCTCATTTTCCGGAATAGATAGATTGTTTTTTAAAAAGTTAAGAACCATAACGGAAAATTCCGTAAATTTAATACTACTTCTGAATATCATTGATATTTCATTCAGGTCGGACATATGGTTATTATATCAAAGAGATATTGGGATTACCACAAACTATATTGGTTTCGCAGATAAAATGCATACTTGACAATATTTTTTTCCTGAATAAAAATATAGTATCATTTTTTATTCAGGAGGGAATATGTCTGCAAAGAAAAAAGTTAAGTCTGAAAATGAGAGTTGTTTCATAATTTTCAGGTTTGTTGTTAAATTTCTCGAATCAATGAGGAAAATATTAAGCGTAAATTTATTTGATTTTCTGAAGAAATGGTTGCTTATTTTCGGAAATTGCGGTTTCTATTTTGCTTCCGGTCTTGCCTTATTGATTGGGATTATCGCCGCAATCAGATTAAATTCATTTGGAATATTTGCCACAGCTTTCGCATATGCTTTAGGTTTCTTCATTCTTCAATTCGTTGCCGTTAAATTTGCAAATGCCGGAGATAAACTAATATCCAATAACAGAACGAGCCTTGCTTCTTCCGCATTTCCGGACAGCATTGGATTACTGACCATGATTGGTGGTGCACTGATTTTCCTATATTACACTTATCTCGCTATAAAAACAGGTGTTTTTGCCCCTTTCATACAGGGACTCTCCGCTTTTATATTTTTTGAGTTGGTAGCACTACTTTCGCTTAATCCGAAATCTATTACCGTCGAGATCGGCGAAGACACTTCGGCAGGACAGGAAGCGATCGGAATTGTAACTTTCTTTCTAAAAATATTTATGAAGTTAATTCCCGTAATCTTCGGACTTGGGATCATTATAGGTACAATTCTTATGTTCATTCACTCTTTCGGATTATTCAAAGAAGGTTTCGGAAGATCTTTTGCGTGGATGAGAGTTGAGTCAGACATGGTAACCGTTGCCGGAGCTGCTCTGTTTCCGTTAATCGGATACATAGTTTTCGTATTTGTATTCCTTACGATTGATGTCGTCAGAGCTATCCTATCTATACCGAAAAAGCTGGATAAATTGGCAAAATAACTTATATTTAGTTTTTTACGCAACTCGAACAGGTGTATAATACATCTGTCAAAATAGACAAGGAGATTTTTTTATGAAAAAATATAGACAATTTATATTACTTTTTATCTTTATCTCTCTTACGATTTCCAACGGAAAATTATTCTCTGAGACCGACTCGATTCCAAAATTAAAAACAGTTACAATTTTTCACACTAACGATATGCACGGCAGTATTAACAATATGGGAAAAGTTTTTGCTATTGTTGAAAAAGAGAGAATAGAAAACAGTAATACTTTCCTTGTAAGTGCCGGAGATAATTTTTCAGGAAATCCGGTTGTCGATCAGTACGATCCGAAAGGAGAACCGATGCTGATCCTGATGAACAGGCTGAAATACAGTGTTGAAGAACTTGGAAATCATGATTTTGATTACGGTCAAAAAATCCTTAAGCGTTTCATATCAAAAGCACATTTTCCACTACTTTGTGCAAATGTAAATATCCTTGAAGGTAACAGTTTTCCGAAACCTTATCCATATTACTTAATTAAAAAAAAGGATGGAACGGAGATTGTTTTTCTCGGCATAGTCCAAATTGAAAAAAATACGGGAATACCAAGTACTCTTCCCGAAAAAGTAAATGGTTTTAAGTTTTCAAATGGAATAGAAACCGTAAAAAAGTTTCTCTATCTAAAAAGAGACACAAATATTTTTATTGTTGTAAGTCATCTCGGAATTGAAGGTGATATAAGACTTGCCGAACAGACAAGAGGAATAGACCTTATTGTCGGAGGTCATTCGCACACGGTAATTGAAAACCCCAAAGAAATAAACGGAACTCTGATAGTTCAAGCAGGTTCATATTTAAAATATCTCGGAAGAGTGGATATAACAATTAAAAACAACAAAATCCTTTCTAAAAAGGGAAAATTAATAAATTTATCAAAAGTACATTTGTCTGATAAAAAGACCGATCTTCTTGTCAAACATTTCAACAATAACCCGGTACTTAACAAAATAATTGCTAAACTCGCACATCCTATATCGGGAAGGAGAAAACTTGGTCTTCTTGTAACAGATGCTTTGAGAAAAAGATTGAATCTTGACATTGTTTTTTATAACAAAGGTGGCATAAGAAAAAACAGACTATCAGATAATGTTACTATAAAAGATATATATTCAATGCATCCGTTCGGCAACTATATTATTAAAATTTTAATGGATAGTGCCGAAATTAAAGATCTGATAAAAAACGACTTTATTGCACACAAGGGGATTGATATTATTTCTTCGGGAATATCCTACAGGGTTGTCAGAGATCTTAAAAACAGAGTAATTGCAGTCGAGCTTTTCGGACCGGATGGGAAAGAAATCGACAATAACAGAAAATTTAATGTCGGTCTAAACAACTATATAGTCACATCATACAAATTTTCACATAAAGATCCGGGTGTATCTCTCAATATGAAAACGGTTGACATTATGCTTGATTACTTTAAAAACCTTAAAGAAAGTCCGGATTACAATAATATAGTCAGAGCAAGAGATCTTGTGATTTTCAGAGGGAAACTTGAAAAGATAGGAAGAACCGAAGCTGATATTTATACAAACGACGATAAATATAATAAAAATTCGACATCAGGTAATTTAGTTTGTGATGCAATAAGAAATTATTCAGAAGCAGATATTTCCATTTATCCTACAAGGCTGCTTAGAAAGGGAGTCAAAATTGAATCCGGAAAAGCTGTTTTTTCCGAGGCAATATCCGGGATGTTTGATCATTTACAGGATAATAGAGTTATAACGGTAAAAATATCCGGAAAGACACTACATGATTTCCTTCTCTTAAATTTCCGGCGAAATAATAACATAGCTTTCCACTTTTCCGGTTTGACATGCAAGCTCTTACAGGGTCCCGGACATAATTTAAAAGAGATAGAGTTAATCCTTCCCGACAAGATGCTTTTCCAACGAAATAAATATTATAAAGTAGCGTTTATTGATTATGAATTTAATAAATTCTACAAATTCAAAGGGGATGTCCTGAGCAAAACCGTGTTACCCTATTCAATATTCAAAATATTAAAAGATTACATACAAATGATTTCGGTTATTCCCTCAAAAATAGAGAAAGAGAGAGTATTTTTCGTAAAATAAGGAGATAATATGGCACAACTTTATTTCAGATATTCAACAATGAACGCCGGAAAATCAACCGAAGTATTAAAAATAGCTCACAATTATGAAGAGCAAAATAAAAAAGTTCTTTTATTCACTCCAGCCATAGACAATAGATACGGTGAAGGAAATATAACATCAAGAATGGGTTTCCAAAGGAAAGCTGTTGTCCTTTTCAAAGATACCGACATAATGAAACTCGCAAAAATTGAAAATCCTCACTGTATTCTTGTTGACGAGGGACAATTCCTGTCAAGGGAACAGGTAATAACTCTGACAAATGTTGTGGACGAACTAAACATTCCCGTTATTGTCTACGGATTAAAAAACGATTACAGAAATCAACTTTTTTCAGGAAGCGAAGCACTCCTGCTGTTTTCCGATAAAATCGAAGAAGTTAAAGCGGTCTGTTGGTATTGCACTAAAAAAGCAACAATGCTTATAAAATTCAAGAACGGAAAACCGGTCAATAAAGGGAAACAGATTGAGATCGGAGGAAATGACAAATATACTTCGGTATGCAGAAAGTGTTATAAGGAGAGATTGGAGTTAATATAAATATAGTTTTCATCCTTTTTAATACGCTCTAAAACTTGCAAATTTCTTCGTATAACTGTAAAGTTATTAAAAAATGACTACGAAAAAAATCAAACCGCTTGTTATCGGAGTTGCAGGAGGAAGCGGCTCGGGAAAAACCACAATTATAAAATCAATATTAGATCAGTTGGGTCCTCTCGATGCAGTTATATTACAACATGATTCTTATTATAGAAATAACAATCATCTTCCTCTTCTTGAAAGGGAAAGAATTAACTATGACCATCCCGATGCTCTTGAGACCGAACTTCTCGTGAAAAATGTTAAAGATCTTCTTGAATGGAAAGAAACCGAAACTCCCGTATACGATTTCACAACTCATTCGAGAAAAGATCGCGGTATTATAAAGAAGCCGGCTGATGTAATAATAGTTGACGGAATCCTGATATTTATGGAGAAAAGACTACGGGATCTGATGGATGTCAGGATTTTTGTCAATACCGACAGTGATATCCGATTCATCCGCAGACTGAAAAGAGATATAAAAGAGAGAAAGAGAACAATGGACTCTGTTATCAATCAATATCTTGAAACTGTTAAACCGATGCATATTGCATTCGTTCAACCGAGCAGAAGATATGCCGATATAATAATTCCGGAAGGTAAAAATCCGGTTTCAACTAATTTAGTAGTTTCATTGATTCGTAACCACTTGAACAAATCCGGAAACTCCGGAGGTAAAAGAAGAAGGAGATTAAAAAAAAATGGTTGAAAAATTATTTATCGGAGCACAACAATTACTTGAAGATTCATTTAAACTTGGCATTAAGGTTTTTGAAAGTGGATTTAAACCGGATTTTATAGTAGGCATCTGGCGTGGTGGAACTCCGGTCGGGATAGTCGTTCAGGAGCTATTAGACTATTTCGGAATTAAAACCGATCATATTTCAATAAGGACATCTTCATATGAGGGCATAGAAAAAAGAAAAAGAACAATAAGAGTACATGGATTTGACTATATTATTAATAATATTAACTATAATGATTCTCTTCTAATTGTTGATGATGTTTTTGATACCGGTTTAAGCATCGAAGCCATTATTGAAAAACTGAGGAATAAAGCAAGGAGAAATACTCCCAAGGATATCAGGGTCGCTACAGTATATTATAAGCCGAATAATCGTAAAGCATCTTTTTTCCCTGATTATTATATATATGAGACCGAAAAATGGCTTATTTTCCCACACGAACTTGACGGATTAACTAAAGAAGAGATTTTATCTAACAAACCTTTCGTTTCAAAAATAATTGAAGGAGTAAAATGAATAAAACCGAAATATCAAGAGAATTTATTAAGGAGATACCCAAGACAGATCTGCATTTACATCTCGACGGATCTTTGAGAATCAATACGTTGATTGAACTTGCAAAAAATAAAAATATAGACCTTCCATCTTATACTGAAGAAGGATTAAAAGAGAAAGTTTTTAAAGAACAATACTCTTCTCTCGGAGAATATCTTACCGGGTTTGCTTATACGGTTTCCGTTATGCAAGATGCGGAATCTATTGAAAGGATTGCATATGAGCTGGCAATGGATAACATTAACGAAGGCGTGAGATATATTGAAGTGAGATTCGCTCCTCAACTTCATCAGCGTAGAGATTTTAGCGTTGCAGATATACTTACCGCCGTAAATTCCGGTTTAAAAAGAGCGGCAGATGAGTTTAATTCCAAAGATCAGGTGGTCTCTTCCGGAGAACCACCATTTGATTACGGTATTATTGTATGTGCAATGAGAATGTTTGACACCGGTTTTTCAGAATATTTTGATACATTTTTAGAAATTCATAAATATTCGGACAGGAAATGGGTTTTTTCATTAGCTTCAACGGAACTCGTTAGAGCCTCCATTGAAGCACGGGACAATCACAATATCCCGATAGTCGGATTTGATCTTGCGGGAATGGAAGAAGGTTATCCGGCAGTTGACCATAAATATGCATACAACCTTGCCCACAGGCATTTTTTAAAAAAGACAGTCCATGCGGGAGAAGCTTTCGGACCGGAAAGTATTTTTCAAGCCATAACAGAACTGCATGCCGACAGAATAGGTCATGGTGTCCACCTTTTCAACGCCGATATGATAACCAGCCCGGAGATCAAAGATAAAGAGAAATATGTGAATGATCTTGCTCAATATATTGCCGATAGAAGGATCACACTTGAAGTTTGCCTGACATCAAATTTACAAACAAATCCCGATATATATGATCTAAAAGAACATTCATTCAAAAAGATGAAAGATGCACGTCTTTCCGTGACCTTCTGTACGGACAACAGAACGGTTTCTTCTACAACTGTTACGGATGAGATCGTTAAAGCCGTTAAAACATTTGATATATCCCCGAAAGAGTTAAAGGATTTTGTGATCTATGGATTTAAAAGAAGTTTTTTTCACGGATCATATCTGAAGAAAAGAAGATATGTAAGACAGATATTAAATTATTATTCAAAAATTGAGGAAAAATTCGGTTTGAAAAGCTGATTTTTTTTACGGAGAAAAAAAATCATGGATATTATAACTATTCTAAGAGGATTATTCGGAATTATGCTTCTCCTCGGAATCGCATTTATCTTTTCTAATAATAAAAAAAGAATCAGTTGGAAACTTGTAGGAGTCGGCCTTTCGATTCAACTTATATTTGCAATGTTCATCATTCACGGAGAAACTTTTAGATCATGGTTTTTTATTCTCGGTTGGCCTAAAGACATAATTAACTGGATTGGGGGAGCTATTGTTTCCATACTCGGTTTCATCGCGGAAGGCTCTAAATTTGTATTCGGAAGTCTGGCAACAGGACCGGGATCAAAGGGATCACTCGGATTCTTTTTTGCATTCCAGGTTCTTCCTACCATTATATTTTTCGCATCATTAACAGCCGTTCTGTACTATCTCGGGATACTTCAAAAGATTGTAAAGGGAATGGCTTTTATCATGTCTAAATTACTCGGAACAAGCGGAGCGGAATCACTTTCCAACACGGCAAATATATTTGTCGGACAAACCGAAGCACCAATACTTATCCGTCCCTATCTCGGGACAATGACAAACTCCGAACTATTGACGATTATGATAGGAGGTATGGCAACAGTTGCCGGAGGAGTAATGGCAAGTTATATCCAGATGCTCGGGCATGCATGGGCTGCCGCTAAGGGAATACCTGTAGATCAGTCACAGATCCAGTTTGCCATTCATCTGATTACCGCAAGTGTTATGGCTGCCCCCGCTTCAATAGTGATTGCAAAAATCCTTCATCCGGAGACAGAGAAACCGGTTACTCTCGGGAAGGTAAGATTAAAGGTTGATAAAAATGCTTCCAATGTAATAGAATCTGCTGCAAACGGTGCTGCGGATGGACTTAAACTTGCACTGAATGTCGGAGCAATGCTAATCGTTTTTATTGCATTTATATATATGTTTAACTATCTCTTTAACGGGTTTGGAAATATCCTCCATATTAACGGTTGGCTTATCTCAAAATTCGGACAACCTTTATCCATGCAGCTCATTCTCGGACTGCCTCTCAAATACCTTGCTATAGGAATCGGAGTCCCCGTTCACGACGCATTTAATTTCGGGCAACTGTTCGGAACAAAAATAGTCCTTAATGAATTCGTTGCATATGTTGATATGGTAGAGCTGATCAAACAGGGTGCAATGACAACTAAAGGAATTACAATGGCAACGTATGCACTATGCGGATTTGCCAATTTTTCCTCTATTGCAATACAACTTGGAGGACTTGCTCCTATGGCTCCGCACAGAAAAAAGGATATTGCCGCACTAGGTCTTAAATCGGTTTTAGGAGGAGGTTTGGTCACACTTTTGACGGCAACTCTTGCCGGAGTGCTGATGAGTTAATAGGAATAAAACAGATATAAGTTTAAACATAAAAGAGGAAACAATGAATAATATGGAAGAAATCGCCGGATTGATCGATCATACACTGCTTAAGCCCGATGCAACCGATAAAGATATAATAAAACTTTGCAGCGAAGCAGAGGAGTATGGTTTTGCCTCAGTTTGTATCAGCCCGACTTATGTCAATCTTGCGGCAGAAAAACTCAAAGGAACTAAAATAAAAGTCTGTACTGTAATCGGCTTTCCATCCGGTGCCCATCTCACTGTAATTAAAGTCGAAGAAACATTAAAAGCCATTTTGGACGGAGCGGAAGAGATTGATATGGTAATAAATATCGGAGCCCTTAAAAGTGGTAATGAAAATCTTGTCTACAACGACATAAAGAGTGTTTGTGCAATATGCAAAGATAAAACCGTATTATCCAAAGTTATTATAGAGACAGCACTTCTATCGGATAAAGAGAAAATCGTTGCATGTAACTTAACAAAAAAAGCAGGTGCCGATTATGTGAAAACCTCTACAGGATTCGCTTCTCACGGAGCAACAGTAGAAGATGTAACACTTATGAGTAATATCGTCAAAGAGTCAGGGATAAAAGTTAAAGCTGCTGGAGGGATCAGATCCTTCAGTGATCTGAAGGCGATGATAGATGCGGGAGCATCAAGAATCGGAGCAAGTGCCGGTATAAAAATAGTTGAAGAGGCTAAAAATTATTTAAAATAGATCTCTCCATTTGAAAAGTCCGCTCTTATCTGCAAAAAAAAGTACACGTTCAGGCGTTTTAACTCTATTTGAAACAATTTTAATTGAATTCTTCAGCCGAAGAATAACAGCATCGATATTTTCAGATAAATTTGTGTGGACCGTCAAAATCAACCCATCCTTCTCCACAAAATCTCCCTCTTTACTGTTAAAAACAAATCCTGCAGAATGATCAATTGAATCTTCCTTGCTTCTCCTGCCGGCACCGATATCAATTGCAGCCATTCCCACTTCATAAGCATCTATTAGAGAGATATATCCCTCTTGATCTGCTCTAAGTTCAATGACATTTTTACTCTTTTCAAACATATTATAATCTTCACAAACCTTTTCATTTCCTCCCTGATATTTTATAAACTTTCTAAAGATATCAAGACCGGTTCCGGATTTTATTGCACTTTTCAAGGCATCTGCAGCATTATTAAGATCATCAAATTTCCCGGCTGCTACAAGCATAGCCGATCCTACTGCATAAGTTACTTCCATAAGATCGTCCGGTCCATTCCCCTTTAAACACTCTATCGATTCGATTATTTCAAGAGAATTTCCGACGGAATTTCCAAGAGGCTGATCCATTGCCGTGATCAGTCCCAAAGTTTTTCTGCCATTCATTTCTCCGATCCCGACCATTGTTTTGCATAGCTTTTTGGAATCATCAAGAGAAGGCAAGAAGGCTCCCCGACCGGTTTTAATATCAAGAACAATCCCATCCGATAAAAGAGCGAGTTTTTTGCTCATAATACTGCTTGAAATAAGAGGAATACTGTTAACGGTGGCTGTACTATCCCTCAAGGCATATAGTTTTTTGTCCGCAGGGACAATATCATCTGTTTGTCCGCAGATTGCCATTCCTGTTTTTTCCAGAGTTTCTTTAAACTCATCTTTAGTCAAAAAAACATTCATTCCCGGGATAGATTCTAACTTATCAAGGGTCCCACCTGTATGTCCCAAAGCTCTTCCGGATAACATCGGAACTTTAACACCACAAGCTGCAACAAGAGGAGAGACAATAAAACTAACCTTATCTCCAACTCCTCCCGTACTATGTTTGTCTATCTTTTTCCCGGAAATATTACTTAGATCGATTGTTCCACCGGAAAGAAGCATTAATTTTGTCAACCACTCCATTTCATAATGGTCAAGTCCGTTAAAATAGATCGCCATAAGTAGAGCGGATATCTGGTAATCGGGAATATCTCCCTTTGTATATCCGTTAATAACAAACTCCAACTCCTTTCTATCCAATTTTTGATTATCTCTTTTCTTTGAAATAATTTCATACATATTTAATGTTTTCATTTAATTAATACTCCCGGCTCAAATATAAAACCTATATGGAATCACCCTTTCCCTTAAGAAAAAAACGGAAAGGCATTATCTCTTTAAATGGAATCAATTTTATCTCCTCTTTCCCGTTCACAAGTATAATCTCCGTATCTTCATCGGCAAATTCGGAGATAACCTGTCTGCATGCACCACATGGAGGAAGAAAATCCTCCGTCTCTCCATTTATTAATATTTTTTCAATTCTTTTTTCGCCGGATGCAACCATATTAAAGATAGCATTTCTTTCCGCACATATAGTAAGACCGTAAGAGGAATTCTCAACATTACATCCGGAATAGATATTCCCTTTATCCGATAAAACAGCGGCTCCTACATGAAATTGCGAATAGGGTGCATAAGAATTTTTCTTTACTTTTTTTGCTGCTTCCAATAATAATTTTATCTTTTTATTCACTTTCCAATTTTAGATTAGTTGAAAAAGATTGTCAAAATTATTAATCCCTAAAATACTTAAATTGTTTTTGCCTCAAAATGAAAAAACCGGAATAAGATAGGGATAGATATAGACGAAAAGAGTTATAATAAAAATAGCTGCAATATTCAAATATATCCCCACCCTTATCATATCTCCTATCTTCACATACCCCGATCCGAACACAAGTGCATTCGGCGGAGTTGCAACAGGGAGCATAAAAGCCATTGATGCCGCAATAGCCCCGGCTACCATTAAAATTAAAGGATTATGAGAAGTTGTGAGTCCTACCGTAAAAAGAATGGGTAGCATCATATTTGTCGATGCCGTATTTGACGTAATTTCAGTCAGAAAAACCATAAAAGCAACGACCATTAACAACAAAAAGATAAATGGAAGTGATTTTAAAGATATAAGAGAGCGGGCAATATATGAAGCAGCTCCTGTTTTGTCAAGACCTGTTCCGAGAGATAACCCTCCTCCAAAGAGAAGAAGAGTTCCCCATGGAAGTTTTTTGTTTGAATTCCAATCCATTGTAAACTTCCACTCTTTTATTTTTACGGGAAACAGATAAAACAAAAATATTCCGAAAACACCAACTACCGCATCATCTATCCACGCCATATTCAAGATCCCTTTAATCCACTTTTCAAAAATCCATAGAAGAGCAATTATTACAAAGATAATCAGAGTATTCCTCTCTCCCACACTAAGTTTCCCAAGTTTTTTTAATTCGTCCCTTATCTTTTTTTTTGAGTTTTTAATATCAATTTCTTCAATTGGAAAAACTTTAATAAGAATATAAAATGTTAATGGGAGCATAACAACCGTTATTGGAAATCCTATCGCAATCCAGTTTGAAAAAGAGATCTTTACTCCAAGCAGAGTATCCGCAAAACCTGCAAGAACCACATTGGGAGGTGTTCCTATAAGTGTAGCAATCCCGCCGATCGAAGAAGCATAAGCCATTCCAAGCATTAAAACTCTGCCGAAGTTACTTTTTTTTTCACTTCCCGTTGCGGTAACGATAATACCTATGCCTATGGGAAGCATCATTGCCGTTGTTGCCGTATTTGAAATAAACATTGACAAAAATGCCGAGATAAGCATAAATGAAAAAATAACCTTGTATGGTGTAAACTCGGTTTTAGACAGGAAGTAGAGTGAAATCCTTTTATGTAAATTCCATTTTTTCATCGCTTCCGCAATAGTGAAACTTGCAAGAAACAAAATTATGAGATAGTGCATAAAAGGATGAGCCGGGTTAAAAAATCCGGGAAAAGATATATGCTTCAGACTTGCGATTGACAAAACAGGAAAGAGAAGAAGCGGCAGCAGAGATGTTACGGGAATAGGAATAGCCTCACTGATCCATAAAAGAGCCATTAGAACGGCAATTGCGACAGTAGATTTGATTGCATTTGCCTGAATTTTAAAAAGATTATAAAGTGTCTCCTTTTTTTTATCCGATAGAGTTATTCCCTTAATTGATGATTTTGAAAAATCTTTTGGAACTTTAATATATATGGTTTTTGCTCTTTTTTTAATATCATTTAAATTATCAACTCCGACATCCGATAAATCTTTTATCTTCAGTTCTTCAAAAACAGAACTATCCGAATGAGATAAAATAACTTTCAATCCGGAATCTATCATATTTTCGGACGGAGGAAGTATAATTATTGTTATGAAAAGAAGAGATGACAAAATAAGTCCGATAAACTTGAAACGGCTATCTCTCATTTTTTAATATAAATTAATATTTTCCACATGTCAACAAAGAAAAAAATAAAAAAAAAGGGGAGACTTTGAAGTCACCCCTTTTTATATTTGTGAATTCTCATTTAAGCAAAAATCCACATATAAAAAATTTACAAAACTTTATCAGATAGAATTTTCAGTTACTTTTACCTTTAATCTTGAAAGATATTCGGTTATTTTAATACTTTTCGGGCATGCTTCCATACAGTTGAATATAGTATGACATCTCCAGATCCCATTCTTATCATTAACAATATCAATCCTCTCATTTGCCGCATCATCTCTCGTATCAAAAATATAACGGTAAGCTTTCAGAAGAGCCGCAGGTCCCATATAATTTTCATTCGCCCATAAACTCGGACATGATGAAGTGCAGGCTCCGCAAAGAATACATGTAGCTGCTTCTCTTATCTGTTCGAATTCTTCCGGCATCTGCTTGAACTCCTTATCCGGAACAGGTCTATCCAGTATCAGATACGGTTTTACCTTATTCATTTTTTCAAAGAAACTCTCCATATCCACAACAAGATCTTTGATTATAGTGAACCCCGGAAGAGGTTCGATCTTTATTTTACCTTTGAACCGATGGATCGGAGTTTCACATGCAAGAACATTCTGGCCGTTCACTTTCATTGCACATGATCCGCAAATAGCACTTCTACACGATCTTCTGTATGCTAGTTTTCCGTCTATATTCCAATGGATCTCATTTAAGACATCAAGGATAGTTGCTTCCGGATCCAGTTCCATCTCATACTCTTCCCAATGAGGCTTGCTGTCAACAGCCGGATCATATCTTAAAATTTTTATTAATCTTTTATCTTTTTCCATTTCGAAACTCCTTAATATTTTCTTTCAAGAGGCGGAAATCTATCCATAAATATAACCGCTTTTCTCGTATGGTCAAGTTTAATACCCTTATCGGTCTTCCACGCAAATGTATGTTTCATCCATTTCTTATCATCTCTCTTGGGGAAGTCGGTTCTGAAATGTGCTCCTCTTGATTCTTTTCTTGCAATTGCACCTTCTACAACGACTTCAGCGAAACTCAACAAATTACCAAGTTCAAACGCTTCGAAAAGGTCCAGGTTATATGCCTCACCTTTATCATCTATTGTAACATTCTTGTATCGTCCCTGAAGATCCTTCACTATTTTTTTCAATTTTTTCAGATCTTTCTCATTCCTGAAAACTCCGGCAAGTTTTGTCATATTTTCCTGAAGTTCGGTTCTTATGTTGACATGTCTCTCTTTCCCCTTACCTTCAGTCAGTGCGGATATTTTACCCCTTGCATTATCAAGATGATTTTCGGGAATCGGCTCATATCCGCTTTCATCAAGAAAGGCTGAAGCGGACTTACCCATTATTCTTCCGAATGTTGCTGCTTCCTGCATAGAATTAGTCCCGAGTCTGTTTGCTCCGTGAAGGGACAAACAAGATGCCTCACCGGCCGCATACAGACCTCTTACAATATTTCCCTTAGGATCATATAGAACCTCCGTATTTATATTTGCCGGAATTCCTCCCATGGAATAGTGTGCAGTAGGCTGAATAGGAACAGGAGTCTCTACCATATCCACTTTCAGATAGTTAAGAGCAATATCTCTAACCTGTGGAAGTCTTTCCATAATCTTCTCACGTCCGAGATGACGCATATCAAGATAGACATAATCTTCTCCGTTTCCGCCTCGCCCTTCGTTAATTTCGGTCTGTTCCGATCTGGAAACAAGATCCCTCGGAGCAAGTTCCATTTTATCAGGGGCATAATTCTTCATAAATCTTTCGCCCTTTCCATTTGTAAGATATCCGCCTTCTCCACGACATGCTTCGGAAAGAAGAAGTCCGTGTTTGTAAAGACCTGTCGGGTGAAACTGAACAAACTCCATATCTTCGAGAGGAAGACCGTTCTCGAGAATCATTCCGAGACTGTCTCCTGTATTCGCATGAGCATTGGATGTGATCTTAAATGCTCTCCCGTATCCTCCGGTCGCTAAAAGAACCGCTTTGGAGTGAAAAGTATGCAAACCACCGTTTCTGATGTCCCATGCAACTACACCCCTTGCAATATTATCCTTTATTAACAGGGAAAATACCTGAAATTCAGGGTAAAAATGCACATTGTTTTTTACACACTGTTCGTAAAGCGTATGAAGCAGAACGTGCCCTGTAATATCAGCGGAAAAACATGCTCTCGGAGATTGATGGCCTCCGAAAGGTCTCTGGTTTATCCTTCCGTCTTCAGTTCTTGAGAAAGGAACTCCCATATGCTCAAACTCATAAACAGTCTTTTTCGCTTCCGATACGAAAAGCTCAATAACATTTTGATCTCCAAGCCAGTCACTTCCCTTGATTGTATCAAACATATGGAGTTCTTCGGAATCTTCGGCAACATTGGCAAGTGATGCCGCAATTCCACCTTGTGCAGCTCCGGAGTGAGATCTGGTCGGGTAAACCTTTGTAACAACCGCGACCTCATGACCGTTCTTTGCCAGTTCAAGTGCCGATCTCAATCCGGCAAGTCCGGCACCGACAACAACGGCATCAATTTTATGAAATACTTTAGCTTCATCTATCTTCATTATTATCCTCCGATTAGGCTTCCGACCCTGAAAATTGTTAGCATCCCTACAAAAAGCAGAGACACACCGCCTACTACAAGAATCGAATACCACACAATTCTCCAGAATTTACTTTTCGTATAATCCTCAACTATCATCCATATTCCGTTTATCCCGTGATAAAGAGCAGTTATAAGAAAAAGAAATTGAACAAGATTGAACCAGGGAGTCTTCATCTTATCAACAATAGCCGAATATGTGATCACTCCTTCACTGATAAAGTGATATGTAATAAAATGAACCAGAAGGAGAATAAAAAGAATAACAGCTGATATCCTCTGAAAAAGCCACAAAAGTCCCCCTGTTTTAGAAGTTTCTTTAAAGTTTTTTCCCATTTCAGTCTCCCTAATGGATATGGGAAAGCAACATATAGCTTCCCAGAGCCCATAAAATAAATGCCAGTGTAATCATGATAAAAAACAGCTTTTTCTGATACAGTGACCCTTTGAAAAAATCCACAATAACTATTCTGATTCCGTTAAAAGCATGAAAAAGAATCACACCCCACAATCCAACCTCAAGATATTTAAAAAGAGGAGAGTTTAATACTTTCATTACTGCATTAAATTCATTTGCTCCCTTTGCGAGAGTATTAATAACCCATATATGGGCAGAAAGATAAAATATTAATGCAAGTCCTGCAAGCCTGTGCAAAATCCATGCCCAGGAACCTACAAACTTGTAATAATTTAGATCAAAAAATTTTGTCCTTTTATACAATGTAACCTCCTATTTTAGAATAATAATGCTTCATTCTAATACTAAAATTAAAACCCTGCAAGATTTTGATTGATTTTTTTTAACAAAAATATTAATTTATACACATATGCCAAATAAAAAGACTAATCATATGAGTACGCCCGAACTTCTTCTTTTTGACCTGAACACAAAAAATAACCGGTGGATCATAAAAGCAAGAATTCTGTTTTCTCTTTTTTTTCTTATCTTTTTTTTGTTTTGCAAAAGACTTTTTTTAAAAGAGATAATCACATTAAAAGATCTCATTTTAATTTTTACTCTTGCTCAAATAGGGAATATACTCTTTCATTTCACTTTGAGATCTTTGATGAAAAAAAGATCCGATTCTCCCCCTCTGAAAGAGCTGTTCTCTCTCTCAAGACTCCAGCTTGATTTTGATCTTATAATTATGACTATGATTATTTTTGTATCGGGAGGGATAAACAGTTATCTTGTCTATTTTTTAATTCTTTATGTTATGATTTCAGCATTTATCGTTGAAAAAAGCAAACATTTTCAAAACACTTTGATATTAATATTTTTCCTGATAATTCTGCCATTTGCCGATGTTCACGTATTTAATTCCGGTAATATCGTAAAACTTATATCAATTTTGTCTATAATAATTTTATCATTCTTCGCATCTTCCTATATCTCAAGAAATTCAAGAGAGAACCAGAGAGTGTTAGAACAATTACTTCAAAAATCAAGAGAACTATCTATTACGGATAATCTATCAGGTCTCTACAACCAAAGATACTTTTTCGAACAGCTGTCAATGCTTTTGAAAAGATCAAAAAGATATAAGAATATTTTCTCTCTCATTCTTTTTGATATTGATAATTTTAAAAATTATAATGATTCTAACGGCCACCTGAAGGGTTCCGCTGCAATAGAAAAAGTGGGGAAAATGGTTGCCTCTTCATTTCGAGACTTTGACATTTCCGCAAGATACGGAGGTGATGAATTTGTCGTGATCCTTCCGGATACTGACAAGATAGGGGCATTACTTGCTGCGGACAGATTCCGTGAACTGGTCGGAAACACGGAATTTGCAGGAATGGAGACCCAGCCTATGAAGAAAATAACACTGTCAATAGGAATTTCATCTTTTCCCGAGCACGGCGACTCGGTGGAAGAGATCATTGAAAATGCGGATGTTGCTCTTTACACATCAAAATCGGAAGGGAGAAACAGAGTTACTATATTTGAGAAAGATCAAAAAGACTCCTTTAAAAAAGAATAAAAAAACATTGACAATTTCATAATATGGATTTAAACTTTTATTGAGAGCAGGATTCAAGGGAAGAGGGATAATAACCCCACAGCCCCCGCTGCCGTGACCGTATCGGAATTAGTCCGAAAAGTCTTTAGGAATAAAACCACTGCCTATGAAGGTGGGAAGGTCTTAAAGATTGTCGGGAGTCGGAAGACCTATCTTGCTTAAAATATTATTTTTGTTTCTGCGGGAGGCAGGAAAAAGATAACTATTTTTTCACACTCTTTTTCTTCTGTTATTTCCCTTAAACCAAAAATAGTAATGTTAAATTTTAAAAGGAGAAATTATGTTTGAAAAAATCAAAAAAAGGGATGGGAGGCAGGTAAAATTTGAAATCACAAAAATCATCAAAGCTTTGAATAAAGCAGGAAAGGTTACAGGAGAATACGATTCGAATGCTGCTAAAACTCTTGCTTTGAGAGTCTTGACGGTTGCAAATCAATTTATCAGTGAAAAAATCCCAACGGTTGAGCAAATTCAGGATGTTGTGGAAGATATTCTTCTTAACTCTAATTATAAGAAAACGGCAAAGGCATATATCATTTATAGAGATCAACATTCAAAAATCAGAGAAATGATTTCCACAGCAAATGTAGATATGGTTGATCAATATTTGAGAAAACTTGATTGGAAAGTAAAGGAAAACAGCAACATGTCCTTTTCTCTTCAAGGATTAAACAACTATCTTTCGTCGGAAATCAGCAAATCATATTGGTTAAATAAAATTTATCCGAAAGAGATAAAAGAGGCTCACGAAGATGGTGATTTTCACATTCACGATCTCAATAGTATTTCCGTTTATTGTGTAGGGTGGGATTTACAAGAACTTCTTTTAGTAGGTTTCAAAGGTGTTTCCGGAAAAGTTGAAAGTACCCCTCCCAAGCACTTTAAAACAGCATTAGGTCAAATTGTAAATTTTTTCTACACATTGCAGGGCGAAGCCGCCGGTGCACAAGCCTTTTCAAACTTTGACACTCTTCTGGCTCCATTCATTCGATTTGACAATCTTTCCTATGATGAAGTAAAGCAGGCAATGCAAGAATTTATATTCAATATAAATATTCCTACAAGAGTCGGATTTCAAAGTCCGTTTACAAATATCACTATGGATCTTAAAGTATCTCCACTCCTAAAAGATACCTCTATTGTAATCGGAGGAAAATTCAAAGAAGAAACTTATTCCGAATTCCAGAGAGAAATGGATATGCTTAACCGTGCATACCTTGAAATAATGAAAAGCGGAGATGCCAAAGGTAGAGTTTTTACATTTCCGATTCCTACATATAATATAACTAAAGATTTTGATTGGGAAAATCCGGTTTTGGATATTTTATGGGAATCAACAGCTAAATACGGAATTCCCTATTTTTCCAATTTCATTAACTCCGACCTTAATCCCGAAGATGCAAGGTCTATGTGTTGCAGATTAAGACTGGATACAAGGAAATTGGAAAACAGAGGAGGAGGACTATTCGGAGCCAATCCTTTGACCGGATCAATAGGCGTTGTAACAATTAATTTACCGAGAATTGGATACTTGGCAAAAAACAAAAAAGATTTCTTAAATAGAATTGCAATACTTATGGAAATGTCAAAAAACAGCTTGGAGATAAAAAGAAAAATTCTTGAAAAATTAACATCAAATAATCTTTATCCGTATACATCCTTTTATCTGAGAAACATTAAGAAGAGATATGGGAAGTATTGGAAAAATCATTTTTCTACGATTGGAATTATCGGGATGAACGAAGGATTGGAAAATTTACTTGGAGAAAATATCGGTTCCGAAGCTGGTGTTGATTTTGCAAAAGAAACTATGGATTTTATGAGGGAAATACTTGTTGATTTTCAGAAAGAGACTGGTAACAACTATAATCTGGAAGCAACACCTGCAGAAGGAACCGCTTACAGACTGGCACTATTGGATAAAACAAAATATCCAAATATAGTTTGTGCAAACGAGAAAGATTATCAGGATAATAAAATTCCTTTTTACTCAAATTCCACTCATTTACCTGTTGATTTTTCCGATGATGTATTTAATGTTTTGGATTTGCAGGATGATTTACAAAAAAGATACACAGGCGGTACGGTTTTACATATTTTTTGCGGAGAAAAAAATATAAGCAAAGAGAGTGTAAAAAATTTAGTTAAAAAAATATGCGATACATATCATCTCCCATACTTCACAATAACACCGACCTTCAGTATCTGCCCGAATCACGGGTTAATATCCGGAGAAGTAAAAATATGCCCCGAATGTAAAGAAAAATGCGAGGTATACTCCCGAGTTGTCGGATATATCAGACCTGTCAATCAATGGAATAAAGGGAAATCAGAAGAGTTTAAAGTAAGGAAAACTTTTCATATTCAAGACAATAAGACTACACTCAATAAGCTTTTCGAAAAAAACAAGGGTGGGAAACAATGACAATTGCAGCAATTCGACCATTATCATTCATCGATTATCCGAAAAAATTGTCAGCCGTTATTTTTTTCCAAGGATGTAATTTTAAATGTTCTTACTGCCACAATTTTTGGCTGTTAAACAAGAACAATAACTTAATTCCTGTTGAGGAATTTTACGGTTTTTTAAAAAGAAGAATTGCGAAATTGGACGGAGTGGTTCTTTCGGGAGGAGAACCTACCATGTGGAATAATCTTTTTACAATAGCTAAGAAGATTAAATCTATGGGATTTTCAATAAAACTTGATACAAACGGATATAATCCTAAAATTATATCAACATTATTAGAGCGGAATCTTTTGGATTATATTGCGATGGACATTAAAGGACCACTAAAAAAATACAGTAAAATTGTAAACAAAAAAGTTAACACAAGTAGAATTAAACAAAGCATTGAAATTATTACTCAATCAAAAATCGAATATGAATTCAGAACAACTTTAATTCGCTCTCTATTGAGCAAAAATGATATTGTAGAATGCGGAAATCTCATAAACGGTGCAAAAAAGTATTGTTTACAAAAATTTAATCCCGATACGGCTCTTGATAAAAAACTCAAAAAGGAAAAACCTTATTCCTACAATGAATTTACAGATATTAAAAAAGAATTATCTCCTTTTGTAAAGCAATGTGAAATAAGATTTGAATAATAAAATAAAAATTTTATTGATTGATACAAACATATAAAGAATAATTTCAAATCATCTAAAATTGACATTATTTTCCTGATATTATAAAATCATTCAAATGTGGCTAAGCAAAAGGGATACCGCTATACTTAATACTCTAATAAAACTGTATATAACAGGCAAGAAGCCTGTCAGTTCAAAAAACATATCTGAATCTCTACCGTTGTCGGAATCATTGATCAGAAAAGAGCTCCAGAAATTAGAATCATACGGTTTTGTAGAAAAGAGTAGTGTGTCTTCCGGAAGAACTCCTTCCGACAGGGGACTGAAGCTTTATTTAAAAGAGCTTAATCCCGAATCCGATAATAGTTTGAAACATTCGGTTTACAGGCAGATTTCAGGTCAAAATTTTAACGACTTATCCAATAAAAGTGCTGATACTCTCTCTTCGGAAACAAATAATATCGGCTTTATATATTTCGATTCGATTTTTGAACTTCCGTTTAAAAAGATTAAACTTATAAAAACCGGACAGGCAAGACTCATGGTTATAATCGATTCAACAAACGGCTGGGTTTTTTCAAAAGTGCTCCAAACGGACAAGAACTATTCTGACCCCGAATTAAAAAAATGGGAATCGATATTGAATCAGGAATTTATCGGCAGATCTCTAAAGACTATTTTTAAAATTATAAGAAACAGGCTTTTCAGATATAAAGAAAAATATATGAACATATACAAAGGACTCTATTTTCTGCTCGGATCAAAGGATCTCTCGACCGCCGATCTGATTTACAAAGGTGTTCTCAATCTGATAGACTCCAATATTTTTGATCCGAAATCTCTTAAAAGAGTAGTGGAAACTCTTCAAAAGAAGGAGATGTTTGCAAGTTTTTTGAAGGATCTGCTGAATGTAAAAGATGGCAATCCTATAGTAGCTTTCGGAAAAGATTCCGGAATATCCGAATTGGAGGAGTTTATGCTCGTTATCTCAAATTTTAACATTCTCGAATCTCCACTCGGGAAACTCGGTGTAATAGGTCCTAAGTTTATGGAATATTCCGAATCCATATCCCAGGTAAAATCACTCTCTTCCTATTTTTCCACTATTTTATCCGAATCGCGAACGGAGGTCTAAATGTCTGAAAATGAAGAAAAAAACATTAAAGTAAGTTATGTTCCTGATGATGCGGGGAATCATACTGAGGATCCATCTGCAAAAAATCCTGAAAAAAAGCTCTCGAAATCAAAAATATCCTCAATAAAAAAACTCCAAAACAAAATAAAACTGCAAGAGAAAATTTTAAAGAAAACAGTTGAGGAAAGAGATGAACTTCAGGATAAATATCTGAGAAGTCTTGCAGAAGTGGATAACTATCGAAAAAGAGTAAAAAAAGAGAAAGAGGAGTTTCAAAAATATATTCTTTACGATTTTTTAAAGGAACTGCTTGAAGTTTTTGACAATCTGGAAAGGGCTTTAAAAGCAAAAAACGGTGAACATCACGAAAAATCAATCATTTCCGGCGTGGAAATGATATACAGGCAACTGATAGATCTATTGAAAAAAAACAATGTGATCGAGATAAAATCACTACATGAACCATTTGATCCCAATTTTCACCAGGCTTTATCCAAAGTTGAGAATGAAAAAGTTAATATTCCGACGGTAGTTGAAGTTTATCAGAAGGGATTTATGTATAATGACAGACTTTTAAGACCCTCGTTGACAAAAGTTGCAATTCCTAAAGAAAAGGATGTAAGTTCTGTTTCCAAAGAGGAGGTTATAACAGAAGATGGCTAAGAATCTGGGAATCGATCTCGGGACAACAAACTCATGTTTAAGCTATCTCGAAGGGCAATCTCACGAAATAATCCCCAATCCCGAAGGATCAAGAATAATACCTTCTATCATATCATTAAATAAAGATGAGAAAATGATCTTTGGGAACCTGGCAAAAAGACAATTCATAACACATTTAAATAATACGGTTTGGGGTGTAAAGAGGTTGATAGGAAGAAAATATGATTCGGAAGAGGTAAAAAAAGTCCGGGACATGGCAGGATATACAATTGTTAAGGGAGAGAACGGAGACGCACATATAGGACTTGCCGGGAAAATCTATTCTCCGGAAGAGATCACCTCCTTTTATCTCAGATATCTGAAATCAATTGCATTGGATTACCTCGGAGAGGATCTTAATGAAACAGTGATCACAGTCCCTGCTTTTTTTGACGATCTTCAGAGACAGGCTACAAAAACTGCCGGAGAGATTGCGGGACTGAAGGTCGCAAGAATAATCAACGAACCTACTGCTGCATTAATTGCCTATAGGGATAAAATAACAGAGAACGGAATGTATGCTGTTTACGATCTCGGCGGAGGAACGTTTGATATTTCGATAGTTGAAGTAAAAGACGATATTTACAAAGTTATTTCGGCATCCGGAGATACATTTCTCGGAGGAAACGACTTTGATGAGCGAATTGCAAAATGGATATTCAATGAAATAAAAGATGAGATTAAAACGGATTTATCCGAAAACAAAGAAGTTAATCAGAGGATTCTTGAAGCTGCGGAAAAAGCAAAAGTGGAACTCTCTTTCAATAGAGATGCTCTTATCTCACTTCCATACCTATACAGAACAAAAAATGACGGAATATATCATTTTAACAGGAAACTTTCTCGTGAAATCCTTGAAATGAAAACAATTGATCTCGTTGAAAAAACAGTTGATCTTGTAAAAAAATCCCTTGAGGAGATAGATGTTGACAGAAAAGATATAGAAAAAATTATTCTTGTCGGCGGTCAGAGCAGAATGCCGCTTGTTTCACAAAAACTTACGGACTTTTTTGAAAAAGAGCCGTTTATAGATCTTAATCCCGAAGAAGTGGTAGCCGTCGGGGCTGCCATTCAGGCAGAATTAATGCAAGGGAAAATAAGGGATCTTCTTCTTCTTGACGTTACATCTCTCTCCCTCGGAGTTGAGACAAAAGGTGATAAATTCACAAAATTAATTGAGAGAAATTCAACAATTCCTATTAAAAGATCGATGATCTTTACTACAATTTCCGACAACCAGCAGACAGTTAAGATCCATGTACTTCAAGGGGAAAGAGAGATTGCTTCGGAAAATAAATCACTCGGATATTTCAACCTTGTCGGAATTCCTCTGGCTCCGAAGGGAATTCCTCAGATTGAAGTGACTTTTGAAATAGATGCAAACGGAATGGTTGTAGTCTCAGCTATCGATAAACAGACAAGCTTATCACAAAGCATGAAAGTTCAACCCGCCGGAGGTCTATCTCCAGAAGAGATAAAAAAAATTATCGAAGAGGCAAAACAGTTTGCCGAGAAAGATAGAAATTTTCTGCGATTAAATGAATTGAGATCGAATTTAAAAGAGGAGTATAGTTCGGTTGCTTTTTTTGTGGATAGATATTCAGACAAAATTTCGGAAGAGGAGAGAAGTTATATTGATGAAATATTACTTCAGGTTGATGAAATAATAGATTCCGATGATATCAGAGAGTTGAGTAAACTCTATAAAAAACTCAGCGATATAAGACTAAAGATAAATATGATAATCATGGCTGAATTTGAGGATTAAAATGGGAAAAAGGGACTATTACGAAATTCTGGGAATCTCAAGAAGTGCATCTCCCGAAGAGATAAAAAAAGCATATAGAAAAGTTGCATTAAAATTTCATCCGGACAGAAATCAGGATGATCCGGAAGCGGAAGAAAAATTCAAAGAAGCATCTGAGGCCTATTCGGTGCTGGGGAATCAGGAAAAGAGAGATATTTATGACCGTTACGGTTTTGACGGGTTAAGTGCCGGAGGTAGAAGTGCTTCGGATTTTTCTTTTTTTTCAGACTCTATCTTCTCCGATTTTGAAGATATATTCGGAAGTTTTTTCGGATTTGGAGGTGGAGGTTTTTCCGGGAGAAGTAGAAGCACAAGGGCAAGAGGCGGGGCTGATATAGGTTCGGAAATTTCAATCACTCTTGAAGAATCGTATAAAGGTGTGGAAAAAGAGATAGAGATAGAAAGGGAAGTCAACTGCCCCGAATGTAACGGATCGGGAAGCGAACCCGGAACATCACCAGAAACTTGCAATCATTGCGGCGGATCAGGACAGATAAGACAGAGGCAGGGTTTCTTCTCAATAGCAACCACATGTCGATATTGCAATGGGACAGGCAAAATTATTACACACCCATGCAAAAGATGTAACGGAAATGGAAAAATTGTTGAAAGCAAAAAAATAAACCTTAAAATTCCCGCCGGAATTGAGTCCGGGAACAGCTTGAGAGTCTCAGGCGAAGGCTCGGAAGGAACAAACGGCGGAAGATCCGGAGACCTCTATATAAAAATAGACGTTAAACCCGATAAAAACTTTAGAAGAGAAGAAAATGATCTGATTCTGGATCTTTATATAACATTTTCACAAGCTGCTCTCGGATATGATAAAGAAATATCCACTTTCTGGGGAAAAGAGAAGATAAAGATCCCAAAAGAAATTCAGACAGGAACCGTCCTTAAAATAAAAGGAAAGGGATTTAAGAGTCTTTCCGGATGGGGCAAAGGGGATTTGCTTGTTGTTTTAACAATTCTAACACCTCAAAAACTGTCAAAAAGGGAAAAAGAACTTTTTCTGGAGTTAAAAAAAATAGAAGAGGAAAAAAAATATTCCTCATCTGAAAAGAGCAGATTCTTCAACTAATGAATATCAGGAGATTTTTTGCCGGTGACATCTCTATAAAAAATAGCGTTAGTGTTGTCTCGGATGAATTTTACCATCTAACACGAGTCCTCAGGAAAAAAAACGGAGACACAATCGAACTATTCGATGCGATGGGGACTTTAGCCGTTGGTGAAATTGTTAATATTGAAAAAGGGAGTGCCGTTGTAGTTATTAAAGAGAGGCACAGTTTCGAAAAGATTGAAACAAAAACAGTTATATGTCCGTCAATATTAAAGAGAAAAGCTATGGATCTGTTAGTGGAAAAACTTAGTGAAATGGGGATTGATGAGATAAGACCTGTAATATTTTCAAGAACCGATGTTAAATTCAAAGAAGCGTCTCTTAAAAGATGGAGGAAAATTTCTATTGAATCTTTAAAGGTCAACGGGAAACTATGGCCTGCTGAAATATTCCCGCCTGTAAATATTAATTCGATTATATCTTTATCTGCGAAATTCAAATCCAGAATAATATTTGACATTGAAGGAACTAAAAACGGAATTTCTCTCTCTTTCCCTGCTATTGCCGTTGTCGGTCCCCCGGGTGATTTTACCGATATGGAAAAGGAAAACTTGAAAAAAAACGGTTTTACGGATATAAACATAAATGATGCTGTAATGAAATCGGAAACTGCCGCTATTTCAGCCGCCGCCATAATGAAACTATTTAAGACAATGTTAAAAAAATGATTGAGATAAAAGGAAGTATCGGGAAATATAAAATACTGAAAAAACTCGGTAGCGGTGGATTCGGAACAGTCTATATGGCGGAAGATACAATTTTAAAGAGCATCAGAGCCTTAAAAATACCTCATCGTCTTAAAACAAAAAAGGAAAAATTGTTTGACGAATCAATTGTACAGACAAAATTATTGGATCATCAAAATATTGTAAAACTCCTAACACTTGATATTATTGACGGAACGATCGTGATGGTAATGGAATATGTTGACGGTACGGATCTTGAAAAGATCATCGATTCGGAAAACAAATTATCCGTATCAAAAGCTTTAAAATATTTCAGACAAATTCTCTCCGCTCTTGAATATGCTCACAGTAAAAAAATTCTTCACAGGGATATACGTCCTTCCAATGTGCTTGTTAGCAGTGAGGATATAATTAAAGTAACGGATTTCGGAACATCGACACTTCTTGATAAAAAAAATCATGCAACAACAAAGATAGGTTCACCCCCCTATATGGCTCCGGAGCAATTTGAAGGCAAAGCCATATATGCTTCCGACATCTATTCTTCCGGTTGTCTTTTTTATGAGATGGTAACCGGCTTTCCGCCCGTAGTTAAAGCCAATCCGGTCGAGATCTATAAGAGTGCAAAGGCAGGAGACTTTCCTTCACTTATTAAAAAGAGACCGGAGGTAAGATCCGAACTGAATGCAATTATTATGAAGACTCTCTCACCCGGAATTTCAACAAGATATTCATCGGTAAAAGAACTTTTAAATGATCTCGATAGAATGGATAATAAAAAGAGAGACAACATTGCGGATATCAAAGATATTAAGACTAGAATAGAGGCCAGAAACAGCCGAACGGATTATATCTGCTGGAATTGTAAAAAAACAATGCCGAGAAAGATGAAAAAATGCATCTATTGCGGTGCGGATCAGTAAACACAATCAGTTGATTTTTAAAAGTTTAATCATATTTGTCGCTCCTTTCATAGGTGTTTCTCCCGCAACAGCAACTAATGTATCTCCTTTTTTAATATACCTCATCTCCCTTAAAACTTTTTCCCCTCGCATAATCATCTCATCAGTATGAGAAGTGAATTCAATATATATAGGAATTATTCCCCAGTATGAGGCCATTTTAAATATAACATCCATATTTGGTGAAAAAGCATAAACCGGGCAGGGGGGACGAAACTTTGAAAGTAAAAATGCAGTATTTCCTGAAAATGAAAAAACCATTATCGAATCTGCTTTAAGATCCAGAGCCATTTCCGCAGCACCCTTGGCAATTGATTCATTATACTCATTTTTATTGCCCGCATTTTGCAAAGCATAATGATAGAGCGGTGAAAGTTCCGTTGTCCTTGCTATCTTTTCCATCGTATCAACAACTCTGACAGGATATTTCCCGACAGCAGTCTCACCGGACAGCATCACAAGATCACTTCCCTCCAAAATAGCATTTGTCACATCGGACACTTCGGCTCTTGTAGGCATTGGATTATTAACCATTGATTCCAGCATCTGGGTGGCGGTAATAACCATCTTTTTTTTTTCAGATGCCATTCTTATCAATTTTTTTTGTATGAACGGCACATCTTCGAGTGGAACCTCCACACCGAGATCTCCTCTCGCTATCATAATTCCGTCAAAAGCATCAACAATTCTCTCAAGATCTTTTAATGCAGCAGGTCTCTCTATTTTTGCGATAACCGGTAAATCAATTTTATGATCATTCATTACCTTTCTCAAAGGTTTAATGTTTTCCGGAGAATCGACAAAACTCATTGCAATAAAATCCACACCGTTCTCCAATGCAAATGAAAGATCTTTTCTATCCTTTTTTGTAAAAACATCTATACTAAGGTCTGCATCGGGAAGATTGATACCTTTGTGTGATTTTATTAATCCGGAATTCAAGACTTTTACAGTAACAAAACTCTCTTGAACGGAAACGGCTTTCAACTCAATCAAACCGTCATCAACAAGAATTTTATCTCCCTTTTTCACTATCAAGGGAAACTGTGGAAAATCGGTATAGATCTTCTTACCGCTCTTTAAAGTAACACCAATATCAATCAAGCTATTCTTTTTCACTTCAACAGGATTTGTTAAAATTCCGGTTCTGATCTTAGGACCGCTCAAGTCTGCAAGGATAGCAACGGGAATTGCAACTTCTTCAGATGCTTTCCGGATATTTTTTATGGCCTCTCTCTTATCATCATATGTACCGTGTGAAAAATTGAGTCTTGCAACATTCATTCCTTTACGTATCATCTCTTTAAGAACTTTTTTATTAATAGAAGAAGGCCCTATTGTACAGATGATCTTTGTATGAGATCTTACTGTTTTTTTACCCATTAAACACCTCTTTTAATTTCATCTTTGAATACAGAATCAATTATTCAGTAAAAAAAGGATCATGTCAATCAGCAAAAGAGTACTTAAAAAGATTATCAGGAAAGGATATAATAGACATATGGATGTAAAAAAAAGAATAGAGGAGCTCTCCCGGAAATTACTCGGCTACCAACACAGCTACTATGTTCTCACTCAGCCTGAAATATCCGATCTCGAATATGACAGACTCTATGACGAACTTCTCTCGCTTGAAAAAGCATATCCTCACTTTGCTTTAAATAATTCTCCAACAAAAAGAGTCGGATCGGATCTGGATAATAATTTTCCGGAAATTGCTCATACAATTCCCGTTCTAAGTCTTGATAAGGAGTATTTGGTTGAAGGTATTCTTAAATGGACAAAAAAACTGCAAAAAAACATCTCGAAAGAAATTGCATTTATTGTTGAGGAAAAGATGGATGGGGCATCTATTGTTCTTTATTACAAAAAGGGAAAACTCCATCGTGCCTTAACGAGGGGTAACGGTTTTGCCGGAAATGATGTTACCGAAAATATCAGAACCATAAGGAGCATTCCTCTTATTTTAAATAGTGAGATCGATATTATCGTCAGAGGTGAAATTTTCATCAGAAAAAGTGACTTTGAAAAATTCAACAAGATATTTGATAACAGATATTCAAATCCGAGAAATCTCGCAGCGGGATCTCTGAGAAATATAAGATCATCAGTAGTTGCAAAAGTTCCTTTAAAAATGTTCGCATATGAAGGACATTTGTCAGAACAATTTGACCATATTGATGTTTTATATAAATTAAAAAATTTAGGTTTTAAGATAAATGAAAGTTTCGGATTCTTTTCACAAAATACAAGGTTATTAAAGAAGGTAAAAGATCAGTTTCCGTATATATCAGCCGACACACCCGATCATATGGATGCTTATATAAGAAAAAAAACAGAAGAGAGAGAAGGTCTTGAATATGAGATAGACGGGCTTGTTATTAAAGTAAATGAGCAAAAGGCAAGAGAAAATCTCGGAATGACGGCCCATCACCCGAAATGGGCAATAGCCTTTAAGTTTGAATCCCCGCTTGGAGCAACAATACTAAAAGATATTGTAGTTCAGATAGGACGAAACGGAAGAGTAACTCCCGTCGCAATACTTTCTCCGGTTAAAATTGCCGGCTCCATAGTTTCAAGAGCCACTCTTCATAATCAAGAGTATATTGATATTCTCGAACTCGGGATCGGTGACAAAGTAACAATATCAAAGCGAGGGGATGTTATTCCGGCAGTTGAAAATGTTGTTGAAAAGAGTGAAGAGAATCCTACTGTTTTCAAACTGCCCTCCAAATGCCCGTTTTGCGGATCAAAACTTATAAAAGACGGAGCACACCATTTTTGCAAAAATAGAGACTGCCCGGAGAGAAAGAGAAGAGAATTAGTATTTTTTGTTTCAAAAGGTTGCATGGATATTGATACTCTCGGCGATAAAACCATATCCCTTCTTTTTAAAAAGGGGTATGTTAAAAATATTCCCGATATATACATGTTCGATTACAACAAACTTTTAAAAGAAGAGGGTTTTAAAGAGAAAAAGATATCAAATATTATTAAGAGTGTTGAATTAAGCAAAAAAAAGTCATTTGAACGATTATTGATATCCCTTGGATTTGAAGGATTAAGCATCTTTGCGGCAAAGGAGCTTATTAGGAACGGCTTTGACTCGTTTGACAAGATAATCAGTGCAGCTTTACAAGGCAATACGGAGACCTTTTCAAAAATAGAGGGATTCGGTGAAACCACAGCTGAACTGATAATCAAACATTTTTCAGACAAAAAAAATATAAAAATGATAGATAAGCTTAAAAAGCTCGGATTAAATACGAGAATAAAAGAAGATAAAACAGAAAAGGTCCCTCAAATATTTCAGGGACAAACATGGGTAATAACCGGAAGTTTTCAAAAATTTTCCCCCAGATCAAAAGCCGCCGAGGAGATAGAAAAAAGAGGAGGGCGAGTTTCAACTTCTATCTCAAAAAAGACATCATTTCTTCTTGCAGGAGAATATCCCGGATCAAAATTAGAAAAAGCAAAGGAGCTTAGTGTAACAATTATCAATGAAGAGAAATTTTTATTAACCCTCAATTCAAAAAAAGATGAAGGAATTTAAATTTATTTTCTTTTTTATTATTGTCATTTTATTTTTTTCATGCACTAAAACCGAAAGAAAACCTTTGACAATCGTCTGTATGGGAGACAGTCTTACAGAGAGCAGGTTTGGTAACTACACTTTACATCTTCAAAAATTTTTCATAAAAAATAAAATTAATGCTAAAGTAATTTCCCTTGGACGACCGGGAAATACTTCCGGTGAATATCTCCGCTATCTCGAAAGTAAAACTCCTATTAAAAAACTGAATCCGGATATTGTTATCTTAATGCTTGGTACAAATGATGTTAGAATCGACGGAGATAATACGCCGACAAATATCTATAAAAAAAATATGAAAAAAATAATCGGAATCATCAGAGATACTGATAATAACAATCCTGATCCGGTAAAAATATTCATTATGACCATCCCTCCGATCTTTGTAACTGATCTGAACACCTTCAGTACGGAGTCTGTAAAAAGAGTTGAAAATGAAATTGTTCCCGCAATCAGAGAGATGTCCGAGAAGGAAAAGTTGAAATTGATAGATATCAACTCGTTTTTTCGTAGAAATAAAGATCTTTTGCCCGGCATCCATCCTTCTCCCGCAGGATATTTCATGATGGCAAAATTTATATTCAATCAGCTTAAAAAAGACCTCAAATTAAATATCTGAAAAACAGCTGCTTGAATTAAAAGAGCTTTTTATATAGAATAGTCTGAAATTGATTAATCTTCTTCAGGAGAAATTTTTATGGAGCTTATCAGAGATATACTCGGCAATAGCAAAAAATATTTAGACAAAGATGTAGAAGTATCCGGATGGGTAAGAAGCATCAGAACATCTTCAAAGGGGTTTGGATTTATCGTTCTTTATGACGGATCATTCTTTAAAACTCTTCAGGTCGTTTTTGATGACAAACTGTCAAATTTCGAACAGGTTACAAAATTATCAATAGGATCTTCGATCATTGTCAAAGGAAAAATTGTTGAATCTCCGGGAGAAAAACAGGATAGTGAACTTAAAGCGGAATCTATTGAGATCATGAATGTAGCTTCTCAAGATTTTCCCATTCAGAAAAAAAGACACACTTTTGAATATCTCAGAACCATTGCTCACTTAAGACCGCGGACAAATACTTTTTCTGCCGTATTTAGAGTAAGGAGTCTTCTTGCGTTTGCTATACATAAATATTTTAATGAAAATGGTTTTGTATATATTCACACACCGATAATTACCGGAAGCGATGCGGAAGGCGCAGGAGAGATGTTTCGAGTTACGACTCTTGATCCTAAAGCCCCGCCTCTTAATGATTCAAAGGGTGTCGATTTTTCAAAAGATTTTTTCGGAAAGGAGACAAATCTTACGGTATCGGGACAACTTGCGGTTGAAAACTTCTGCTGGGCATTCAGGAATGTTTACACTTTCGGTCCGACTTTCAGAGCCGAGAACTCAAATACGCAGAGACATGCGTCGGAATTCTGGATGATAGAACCCGAGATGGCTTTTGCCGATATTAACGACAATATGAATATTGCAGAAGATATGATGAAGTTTGTTTTCAAATATGTTATGGAAAAAGCTCCGGAAGAGATGGACTTTTTTGAAAAATTTATCGAACCTGGATTAAAGGAGAAGATCAACGCAATTATAAATTCGGATTTTGAGAGAATAACTTATTCGGAAGCAATTAAGATACTTGAAGATTCGGGTGAAAAATTTGATTTTCCGGTAAAATGGGGAATCGATCTTCAGACGGAGCATGAGAGATATATTACGGAGAAAAAATTCGGAAAACCGGTCTTTGTCATAGATTATCCGAAGGAGATAAAAGCGTTTTATATGAAGCAGAATAGCGATGGAAAAACAGTTGCTGCAATGGATCTGCTTGTTCCGGGAGTCGGCGAGATAATCGGAGGAAGTCAGAGAGAGGAAAATTACGATCTGCTGAAAAAAAGGATAAATGAATTAAAACTTAATGAGAGTGATTATTGGTGGTATCTTGATCTTAGAAGGTTCGGGTCTGTCCCCCACTCCGGTTTCGGTCTCGGTTTTGAAAGGGTCATCATGTACCTGACCGGAATGAAAAATATCAGAGATGTCATCCCATTCCCCCGCACCCCGAAAAACGCCGAATTTTAAATATCACACAACGTCCGAGTAAAGGCTCGTAACCTGTTCATATTCAGTTGATACCGCTATGAGATATATACCTTGTTAGCAATAGTTATTCTACTTCCAATTCAAATTTTCGAGCATCATTTTCCATATTCACTACAACAATTTCATATTTTCCTTTTTGCAAAGCAAGATGTGGATTTACGCTTTTATCTTTCACTTCATAAATGTCAATTGGGACGGCATTATTTATGTTTTCACCTTTTTTAAAAGCAAAAACCATTACAGGAAAAGGAATATCTATTTCTTTTAGTTCAATTAGTACATTTTTATTTCCGTTTTGAAATAACCAATTTGGTCTATCATTAATATATTCTGTATTTGGATGAAAAACAGCAATATCAGTCCAACTTTCTCCACGTTTATATTTATAAGGCATATTATTCTTATCTAAAAGTATAGATGGCTCTTTTAAATTCAGAGATTTCAAGAGTGGATGATTATATTCTGATTTGCTTCTTTCGGTATATTGAGTTTGATTGATGGTAAGAGGGTTTATTCCAGTATATTCTGTTAATCTTCCGGCCA
>Ga0256846_1000130_pt1 | contig 33204 bp, 26 predicted proteins | sample TevniametaG_FD_189098 | JGI IMG/M metagenome (GOLD analysis project Ga0256846, IMG submission 189098) | Tube worm associated microbial communities from hydrothermal vent at the East Pacific Rise, Pacific Ocean - Tevnia | ecosystem: Host-associated > Annelida > Integument > Unclassified ...
ACAGTATGTTTGGGGGGGTGGGATGGTTTCTATGGAATGATTGGCATGTTCTTTGCTTGTGTATTAAGCAAGTGCAACGGTTTGTTACACTTTCTATACCTCCTTCCTCGCAAAACGCCCCGGTCACCTTGGGTTGCCGGGGCGTCTTCTTGTCAGCAGGCAGCATCGTCTGGCTGCGTGATATCCTGTACTGATGAAAACCAGTGACTGATCGTTTTTATTATTCCAATATGCGGATACTGTCCTGGGGAAGTCGATGGGTGCCCTTGTTCTCCAGGCTGACCTCTATCAGGGCATCCGGATCGTTGATCGATGAATCCGGATCGGTCACGATTCCATGGTACCCGACAAATTCATCCATATAGCTTTCCCATCCTTCGTCTTCTGACTTTCTGAAAACCTCTATTTTCTGTCCCCGGTGAAATGCCATTTATTCCTCCCTTGTCCCGGTCAGTGGGTATCTTGTCTGTCATGCCAGCGTGCTATTTGGCGAAAGGTACGCTTTCAACATCAAATGGGGCTGTTTTTTTACGGGCGCAGGCTTCACAGACGGCATGGCCTGATTTGACCTGATTGGCCTGGCGGAATCGTTTTCTAATGAAATCTATGTACTTGGCCGGCCCGATGGCTGCGCCGCATTCTTCACAATACACCAGCTTCTGTCGGTTGAGAATCGTGCCGCATATCATCAGTATCCGTTCTTTGTCCCGGTCAACGATCTGCATGGCATTATTGGTGCAGTTTTGCACACAGGCCCCGCAGACAATGCATTTCTCTTCCGTTTTTCTGAAATCAGTTTCGACGGGATGGTCAAAATTCATGTATCCGAAATGCAGGGCGTCGATTTTCATCTCGTCCCGGCAGACCCGCACGCATTCCCCGCATCGGCGACAGATATCGCAGCGCAGGCAGCGGCTGGCTTCTTCCCGCGCCTGCTTTTCCGTATAGCCGAGTTCCACCTGTTGAAACATGGTGCGTCGCCGGTCAATACTCAACAGATCCATCTCCGGCCTTTTGACGACCATTTTGGTGCTGGCCGGCATTTCTATCCAATCGGTTCGTGCCCGCCGTATCGGCACGGGTGGCGTTCTGCGCTGGGGAATACCGGAAAAATAGCGATCAATCGAGTCCGCGGCTTTCTTACCCCCGCCGATGGCTTCGATGACGGTGGCCGGGCCGGTCACGGCGTCGCCAACAGCAAAGATGCCCGCCTGGCCAGTGGTCATATTGGCCATGTCCACGCTGATTGTATTCCGCCTTGTCCAGGTAAGGTCGGGCAGTTCCGCCAGACACTGATGATCAACCTGCTGACCGATGGCTGAAATCACCGCGTCCACATCGATAAAATATTCGCTGCCCATGACCGGTACCGGTGACATGCGGCTGCTGCCCTCTTGTTCCACCAGTTCCGCCCGGATGCATTTAAGGGCCTGGACCCGGCCGTCTTTCCCGGTAATTTCAACCGGTATGGTCAGGAATGACAGTTTAACGCCTTCTTCCTCGGCCTGCTCCACTTCCTCTTCATCGGCCGGCATCTCCGTTCGGGTTCTCCGGTACGCAATGGTGACTTCTTCGCATCCCAGTCGCAGGCAGGTTCGGGCGGCGTCAATGGCGACGTTGCCGCCACCGATAATGACCACGCGTTTGCCGGGAATATGCCTGTCTCCCAGGGCGACATCCTTTAAAAGTTTGATAGAATCGAAAACCTGAGGATAATCCGTTTCACCGGGGATTCTGAGCTTGTAGGCGTTGTGCGCGCCAATGGCGAAAAGAAAAGCTTCAAAGCCCTCTTTTTTCAATTGTTTCAGAGTGACATCCTCGCCGAAACGGGTATTATAGACAAACTCGACGCCCAGATCTTCCAGCATGGACACTTCCCGGTCGATAACCTCGCGGGGCAGTCGGTACCGCGGGATACCCACCATGATCATCCCGCCGGCAACGGGCAGCGCCTCGATTACCCGAACCGAGTACCCTTTCAGCGCCAGATAGTACGCGGCGCTCATTCCACCGGGACCGGCGCCGATGACCGCCACTTTCTTATCGATCGCCGGTGCCTTTTTCGGATTTTTATACCGGTTTTCCGACATGGCCCGCTCGGCGGCAAAGGCCTTCAGGAATTTGATGGAAACCGGCTTGTCGATCTGGCCACGGACACACATAAACTCACACGGGCGGGTACAGACCAGACCGCACACCCAGGGGAAGGGGTTATCCTCGCGAATCACTTCAATGGCCTCGGCGTCTTTTCCCTGGCCGATCAAGGTGACATAGGTAGGGATATCAATTCCCGCCGGGCAGGCCATCTGACAGGGCGCCGGCACCAGGTAAACACAATCTCCGGTGGGGCAGTTGTGGCTTTCGACATGATTGAGAAAACATTCCGGATGTTCGGTGAGAACGGCGTCCACCATCTTGCCGGTGTCGATGCATGCCGCTGCCGATCCCTCGTCAATCAACTCCCCGGCCAGCGCCTGTATCGCCGGGATATGCTCGGAAGATGCGCTTCCCCATGCGATATCGCGCATCAGGGCTAATATCTCTTCGGCAATCCGCCTGCTCTTCGGGTCTTTAAGCGAGCCGGACGCAATGGTTTTATCCAGCCGGTTGATGGTCAGCATCACGGGGCATTTGGGCTCGAGCATTTATTCTCCCCTATTGTTTGATTATATTTTAATGCGATAGTTATTCTCAAATCTGTTCAGCGGGGAACGGACCATTTCACCACTGATTTTCTCAGTGCTGCTGATTGATGCCGCTTCGACGCCCGATCCCGCTTGAAACACTCCGGGCAGATATAATCGATGAGTTCAAGCCCCTTGGGCAGATAGGATTTTTTATTAATCAGCTCCAGGTATTTTTTGGGCGCAAACGGCGTGCCGCAATGGTCGCATCGTTCCAGCTTGAATTTCGCAAACACCTGCCCCCAGGTGGAAATTTTTCGCTCATCTCCCCGGTCTTCCACCTGGATGGCGTCTGTGGGGCATACCTGCGCGCAGGATCCACAGCCGATGCAATACTCGGAGAGCCGCTCAAAATCGGTCGTGACTTTTCGGTCCGGGCCGCGATTGACAAAACAGAGCGCGTACGCGCCGATTTCATCCCGGCAGACGCGGACACAGCGGCCACAGAGGATACAGTCGTTGCTCTCTCCGGTAAGGAAACGGCTGGAAGTGACCCCGTACCTGGCGGCCAGATCGATCAGATAGGGACTTTCCGGTGATCGCCCGAGGAACAGTTCCAGAAGCAGGCGGCGGTGTTTGTTGATTTCATCGGTTTCGGTTTCCACCACCAGGCCCTCTTTGACCTCCTGGATGCAGGAAACCCGGATCCCTTTGCGCAGGGTTCCGCTTACCTCCACGATGCACAGCCGGCAGGTGCCTTCGGGCTCCAGTGCGGGGTGGTAGCAGAGCGTGGGAATATAGATACCCGCATCGGCAGCGGCCTCAAGAACCGTTTTCCCTTTCGGAGCCTGAATTTCTTTACCATTGATGGTCAAAGTAATCATTTCGGCCATATTGTTCCCCTTATCCTTTCTGAACTGCGCCGAACTTGCATTTTTCATAGCAGACCCGGCACTTCACACATTTATCCTGGTCGATGAAATGGGGCTCTTTTTTCTCGCCAAAAATAGCGCCCGCCGGGCAGTTTCGGGCGCACAGGGTGCATCCCGTGCATTTTTCCTGATCGATAGTAAATGTGGTCAGGGCTTTACACGTTCCTGCGGGGCAGCGTTTGTCGAAAATATGGGCTTCATATTCATCACGGAAATATTGAAGCGTGGACAGTACCGGGTTCGGGGCGCTTTTCCCCAGACCGCACAAGGATGTGGCCTTGATTGTCAGGGAAAGCTCTTCGAGCATCGGGATATGATCAGACGTGCCCTTGCCCTCGGTGATCTCAGTCAGCAGACGAACCATCTGGGCAACACCTTCCCGACAGGGGGTGCATTGACCACAGCCTTCATCTTTGCAGAAATCCAGGAAAAAGCGGGCGACGTCCACCATGCAGGTATCCTCGTCCATGATAACCATGCCCCCGGACCCCATAATAGAGCCGGCCTCGGCAAGAGATTCATAATCAACCGGCATATCCAGGTGGCTGGCCGGGATACATCCGCCGGATGGCCCACCGGTCTGGACCGCTTTGAAGGCTTTATTCTTGGGAATACCGCCACCGATGTCGTAAATGATGGTTCTCAGAGAAATGCCCATGGGCACTTCCACGATCCCGGTGTTATTTATTTTACCGGCCAGGGAGAATATTTTGGTTCCGGTACTTTTTTCAGTGCCGATCCCGGCATACCACCTGGCGCCCTTTTTTATGATTTCAGGTACATTCGCCCAGGTTTCAACATTGTTCAGGCTGCTGGGCTTGCCCCACACGCCTTTGTCGGTGGTGTGGACATATTTGGGCCTGGGTTCGCCGGCCTTATCTTCGATGGAAGTCATCAGGGCGGTGGATTCACCGCAGACAAATGCGCCGGCGCCCAGCTTGATTTCAATATCAAAATCAAAATCGGTTCCCAGAATCCCCTTGCCTAAATAATTCCCTTCCCTTGCGGCATCCAGTGCCATCCGAAGCCGGCCCACGGCCAGGGGATACTCTGCCCGGACATAAACATAACCCTTGATGGACCCCATGGCATAAGCCCCAATGGCCATGCCCTCAATCACGGAGTGGGGGTTCCCCTCCAGAATAGCCCTGTCCATGAATGCGCCGGGGTCACCTTCATCCGCATTGCACAATACGTATTTCGGATTGCCTTCGGCTTTACTGCAGCTTTCCCACTTATATCCGGTGGGAAAACCGCCACCGCCCCGTCCCCGGAGGTTCGAGGTTTTAATTTCGTCAATGACTGCCTGCGGGGCCATGCCCAGGGCTTTTTTTAGCGCCTGGTAGCCACCGGCATCAATGTAGTCGCTCATTTTTTCGGGATCGATATGCCCACAGGTGTTTAAGAGAATTTTCCGTTGGTGTTTATGAAAACTCTCGTAATTTTTTCCAGTGAGCCATTTTTCAATCGGTTTTCCCCTAACGATGTGTTCCTGGACAATTTTTTCAGCCATTTCGGATGTGACATACTGGTAGGTGAATTTTTTTCCATTCACTTCAACATCAACCAGTACATCTTTGGCGCACAGACCGAGACAGCCGACCTTGTGTACTTTCGGTACAAATTCAGCTTTGACATCAGCGGCTTTTAAATGTTTTTTAAAGGCATCGATGACATTGTTGCTTCCCGCCATTATTCCGGCAAGTCCGCTACAAATACTGATAATGGGCGTTTTGGAACTCATGGGCACCTCGTAGCCGATTTGTCACTGCGCACTATTTATATTTGCTCAGAGTCTTGGTTAATTTTTTTGGCGTCACGTCACCATAGGTATCTTCATCAATGACCACGGCCGGCGCCAGGCTGCAGGCACCGATACACCGCACCACTTCCAGTGAAAAATTCATATCCTCGGTGGTTTCACCCGGATTGATTTCCAGTTTATCTTTCAGCTCATCCAGAATTTTTCCAGCCCCCTTTACATGACAGGCCGTGCCGAGGCAGATCGAAATTTCATGTTTTCCTTTTGGAGAAAGGGTGAACCGGTTGTAAAAATTGACAATGCTGTAGATCTGAGTGATCGGAATGTGAATCTGCCTGGAAATATACCGAAGCTCGGCCTCGGGAAGGTAATTGAAATGGTTCTGGACTTCATGAAGAATGGCAATAAGGTTCCCCTTGGGATCCGGAAATTTATCCAAAATAGTATTAACAGTTTGGACATCCATGGTTCATATTCCTTATTTATCCGGTAAATTCGATGTCAGGAAACCGGCTTCCATAAAGCGTCAATGGATATCCGGCATTGGCGGCACAGGGGAATATCTGCACGGGAGGCGCAGCGGATAGCGTATTTCCCCGGTACCGTCAGCCGGATATCAGCGGTTTTCGATTCGATTTACACTGGTTGCAATTAGTCCAGGATGGCCGCGCCCTTGGTGGATGCCATCGCCTTGGCGTAGCGGTCCCTTTTGGTCAAAGGCATTTTTTCCGTCAGGTCAAAGCTCAGACAATGCGTTGTGCAGGTGGTGACACAGGCCGGTTTAAGGCCGGCGTCAATCCGGTCCATGCAATAGTCGCACTTGACCACTTTTCCGATTTCCGGGTTCCACTGGGGCGCGCCCCAGGGGCAGGCTGAGATACATGTTTTGCAGCCCACGCACAGATCGTGATCCACAAAGACGATCCCGTCTTTTTCCCGGCGCTGCATGGCACCGGTGGGGCAGGCGGCCACACACCAGGGATTTTCGCAGTGAAAACAGGGCATGAAGATATAAGATGCCCGCGGCTGACCGTCGACAAGTTTGGGGCCCACCTCAACAACCTGGCAGAGTTTGGGCTCCGGCGGCAACATTTTGTTGCTTTTGCATTGAATCTCGCACGAATGGCAGCCAATGCATTTCTGCTGATCCTGTAACATGAAATATTTACTCATTAGTAACCTCCATAAAATCGCTGGACGATTTTATATCGCGATCTCGTCGCTTGAAAAAAATTCAGATTGATCTGATTAAGCCGGCTTAACGGATACAAAGGTATCGTGAAGCGCCGGGCTGCCGCCGATATTATCACTCAAGTTTTCCATCAGCAGTGCATCGCTAACCCCTTTGGCATAAGAGCGCTTTGCCATCTTAGCCTCATGGCCGAACCCGTGAAGCATGAACACCGCTTCCGGATGGATCAGGTCGGTTACTTTGGCCTTGAGCTCACCAGCGCCTACCTTGGAAGAAATTTTGACCATGTCACCATCGCTGATGCCCAGGTCACCCGCCCGCTGATCGTTGATCCACAATTCATTCTCGCCACAGAGATCATTCAGATACGCATTGTTCTGGGTGGCAATGTGGGTGTGCAGGGCCGTTCTTCCCACCACCAGCCGGAATTTATTTTTCGGCGGGCTGGGCATGGGTTCATAGGCTGGAAAGGATTCAAACCCGGCATCTTCCAGCAGAGAGGACTTGAACTCGATCTTTCCTGATGGCGTCTTGAATTTGATCCCGTCTTTCCGGTCCCAGAAAATCTGTTTTTTTCCGTAGGCGACGAACCCTTTCTTGTCAAAGTCTTCCATCTTGAACCCGGTGCCCTTGAGCTGCCATTTAACCAGCTCGTCCATATTTTCATAGGGGAAGAATTTGCCGGTGCCGATCCGATCAGCGATCTGCTTGAGGATCATGGCGCCATCCCGGGTATCGTAGCGCGGTGGAACCGCCTGTTTACGCAGGAACATCTGCGGTTTAAGGCCATTGGCCTGCTGGATGCTGTCGGTCCGTTCCAGATAGGTTGATTCGGGCAGGATGACGTCTGCATACCAGGCGATATCGCTGTAGTTGATGTCGATGGCGACAATCAGGTCGAGTTTGTCCAGCGCTTTTTTGGTCAACGTGGTGTCTGGAATGGACATCAAGGGGTCAAAGCGGTAGGCGATAAGCGCCTTGATGGGGTAGGGATCATTATTCAGGATGGCGTAGGGAAGTACCTGGGGCACGCCGTGGTTCGGGTCGGGCAGGGGGAAGTCCTTGGTGCCCACCTTGTCGAAGCGGGGAACGTCGATTTTCGGCAACCCTTTCTGGCCGGTCAGCTTCCGTGCCGGCTTGCCGCCTTCTTCTCCCGGACCTTTCTTAAAAAAGTAGCCGCCCGGTGCTTCCATGGATCCCATCAGGGAGTTCAAAATCATGATGGACCGTCGGACATAGAGTTCGTTCTTATGATTGGCCCCGCGGTATCCGAAATGGAAAATGACATTGGGCTTGTCGCGGGAGACTTCCCGGGCGAGTTCTACAATCGCGCCGGCAGGGATACCCGTCTCTTTTTCCGCCCACTCAGGGCTGAAATCATTGACGAACTCCTGAAGTTCGTTGAGCCCCAGAACCCACCGGTTCACATACTCGGCGTCGTAGAGGCGTTCTTTCAGAATGACATGAATCAGCGCGTAGTTCAGCGCCAGGTCGGTGCCCGGACGGATCATCCAGTAGCGCTGTGCCTTGGTGGCGGTGACGTTGACCCGGGGGTCGATATAGGTCATTTTGGCACCATGCTCCAGGGCGTACATCAGATTATTGACTTCTTTAACCGCGATCGATTCAAACAGGTTCCGGCCGTACATGACGATGCTTTTTGTTTTTTTATAATGCATGCTCATCTGCGCGTCCGTGTAGCCGAAAAGGGACCGGCAGGCGGTATTGACCGAGCCTTTGCACAAAGCGTCATGGGTAAACTGGTTGGGGGATTTGATGGCTTTGAGAAAGGTTTTGCTGACATGCGTGGCCAGCTGGGTCCGTTCGCCAAGCAGAACACTGTGACCACCGTTTTTGGCGATTATTTTTTTCAGTTTATCGCCCACATAATCAAGCGCTTCATCCCAGGATGCTTTCCGCCAGTGGCCCGCACCCCGCTCGCCGACCCGGATCATGGGAGACTGAACCCGCTGATCGTCGTAAAGCGTTTTGATGCCGGCTGCGCCTCTGGGGCACAGGCTGCCCTCCATGCCGGCCACATGCGGATTTCCTTCGATCCAGTCTACCTGGCCGTCTTTGACCAGGACCCGGATCGGGCAGCGGACGGAACACATAAAACAAAGACTGTACACTTCTTTTTCCATGATTCTCCTCCAGTTTCAATTACCTTGCAATTGCAATTCTAATTAACAAATCTGCGTTTAAATTTATTACGGCTTGATAAACCCTAAAATATTGACGGCGATATCGACAATAAGAAGCTTGAACTAAGCAATAACCATACCATTTATGCGTTCCGGTGGCTGGTTTTTTTACAATTAATAAACACCGTATATTCAGCTTGTTAATCTGTTCGCAGCGACGTGAAATATGAAAGCGAGCGGAAAAAAAGAAAAAAAGTGCAATATTTGCCCTGCACTGAAATGTATTTATTGCAATTGTTTAAGTATCTTGAATTAAAATAAAATTTCAAGGGGGCATGCCTTCTCTGGCGCTTTCAATGTTGATTTTGTCTATACCTGCCAATGAAAAAAGTCAATACGAATATTTATTCCGGATGGTGAAAAAAATGTTCACAAATTTATAAAATAATAACATTACAATGTGTTGAGACGTGCGGTGGCGTCAGCCGACGGGGAATTTTTTTTTCTGGCATATTGCTTGCTTTATCGTTTTCAGGTCGTATCCACCACCGGAACCAGAGGGAGCGTATGCTGGATATCTATGTCAGCAGTGCCAGGATGATCGTTGATCATATCAAGCGGCTCCTGGCCCTGCCAGTGGGAATTTTTATTTATGCAGCGATAACGGGAATGGCGGGTATCGTTATTCTGCTTGTTTTTTTATCGATGCTGTTGTCCGGTTCTACGCTGGCCTGGATTCTTCCGGCCATCATTGCTTTTAATGCGGCAAACAGCGGCTATGGCCTGATTAACAGAGGCGGCGGAAATTTTCCCCGTCGCCGCACCTGCCTGATTGCCATCAGTATTCTGCTGGCGGTCACCGGCGGTATCTCTCTGATCGTTTTTTCGCCATGGGAATCCGGCGCAACCGGCTATCGCTATCTTGTTTTTGGTTTATCCGCCCTGGCTTTTACGTTTTTCGGGGCATGGGTGGCTGTTAAAGGTAAAAAACAAAATTAAAACCACAATTATAAAATTTTTTCAAAGGAGGTGTGACGGAGGGAAAATTTAAGCAAATTCGTATACGTACCGTAAAATCCAATCCATCTTTTCAAAGGAGAATCAGTATGAAATCATTGCGTATCCCCATCGTAACATTCTTAAGTCTTGCCTGTCTTTTCATGGTGAGCCAGAGCCTGTGTTATGGAGACGTCAAAATTTCGGCAGACAAATACAAAGCCGGTGACGTGGTCTCATTTGAGGGCACCATTGAACCCGGCCAGGACTTGTATATTACCCTGGCCCAGCATGATATGTTCAAGGGAAAACTGAGCGAATTCGCCGGTCAGAAATCGGTCGGCAACTATGAAAAAAAGAAATTGCCGAAAAAGGGTAAAAAAGCCGGCTTTACCATGGATACGGAAATTCCGCCCCTTTTCTACGTGCTGACAACCAATAGAGAAGCCTTTGGTAAGGATTCAAAGAAAAAATTCGGCGGCCCGTCTTTTCTGAAAGGTATGCTTGGCGGCGGACTATACAACACCACCATGTTTAAACTGAACAAGAGTTTTGACAAAGTGGCGGCCAAGGAAATGCTGGGCCCCATTAAAACCGCTGAACAATGGAATATGTTCCGTTTTGCCCATGAAAATAAATACGGAATCAATACCATTGTTAAAGAAGGTAACAAAAAAGGCAAGGTAGTTATCTTTGCCCGCAGTGTCATTGGCGACGCATCTTCAGGCAACTACTGGGATAAAGGGACCGCCATCAAACTCGATAAAAAAACAGGCAAATTCACCGCTTCCTTTAAGTCGTTCAGGGACACGGCGCCGAATACGAAATTTGATGTTTACGTAAACGGTAAAATGAGCGGCTCCTACACCATTGAGAAAAATGGTTTCTGGCTGGCCAAGGGTTACCGCTATATGAATCCGCTCTGGATCATCATCGGCGCGATTGCGGTTGGTACCTATTTTTCCATGATCGGCGCAGCGGGCGGCATGCTCATGGGGGCCTTCCAGGCCCTGGTCGTGCAGACGGCTGGTCCGGTGGGTATCAACGCGGCCAACGTGCTGCGTCCGTCAAATATCGCTCTGACGCTTTTTTCCCCGCTGGGGTCTTTCTACCGCTTTGCCGTGGTTGAAAAACGGGTGGCCTGGCCGGTGGGACTGTCTTTTGGCGCCGGTATTTTTCTTGGATCCATCTGGCTGGGCAAATATGTCACCCAGTTTGTTTCCATGAAGGCATACAAGGAATGGCTGGGCATCCTGGTGGTTCTGATGGGTATCAAAACCCTGCTTGAAATGACCCCGGCTTCGATGAATAAACGTAAGAACATCAAGGCCATGACCAAAAAATTCAACGCGGCCGTCAAAAAAGCGAAAGAGACCGGCGGCGCCGTGGAAATGGGTTCCATTGAAGCGGTAAAAACCGGGCTGACCGATTACCGGTTTAAATTCTGGGGTGAAGAATTTCAGATTAATCCGCTCCTCTTTGCATTTCTCGGCATCATCGTCGGTATTGTTTCCCGGGCCTTTGGTATCGGCGGCGGGTTCCTGCTTGTGCCGATGATGACGACCATCGCAGCACTGCCGATGTACGTGGCGGTACCGATTTCCCTGATTGGTACCTGTTTTTCAAGTATCGGTTCGTTTATCGGGTATGTGATGAACGGGTATCTGCCGGATCTGATGCTGGCCATTGCCATCATTATCGGCGGATTTATCGGCGGCATGCTTGGCAGCCGGTTCCAGAAGATGTTCAGTGAAAAAGCATTGAAGATTATTCTGGCCTGTACCCTGTTCTTCCTGTTTTTCCGTTTCATGAAGATCGAATACTGGATCTAGATTGAATACCGGAATTTCGGCAGAAAAAGAGCCGTTGTCCGGAGCGTTTTATTAAGGCTCGTTCCGGGCTGAAAAAAGCCGCACCCCGCCATCCACCCTGGTGGCGGGGTGTTTAATTGTATAGCGACGATAATCCCCCGGTCATGCATACGATTGCGGACGGTGGGGCCTGTACTACGGAGAACCGGGATGGACGCGTTTATGGACACCTTGTGGAATAAAATAATGATTATCATTGCATCGGGTGTGTCGATGCTCGACCATCTGCTGGCCCCCCTGCATGTATTCGGGCCGGTTTTTGTTCTGACGGTACTCGCTTTTCTGACGGTATTGGTCACCAAAATACTGAATCGGGTTATTATTACAAAACGGTTTGTTGAACTGGAAAAAGAATTTAAGCATTGGGCGAAGATTCGCGAAGAAGCCATGAAGGGGGATGACCTTGAAAAGGCCAAGCGGCTGGCCCGAAATATTGATCAGGCCAAATTGAACCGTGTTTATTATGATTATTTTCTCGAAGGATTCCTGCTGGGACTCGTTCGCAATGTCCTGCCGATCCTGATGATGCTGGCGTACGTGAACCAGTCCTACCCGGCGGATAAATTGATCTCATTATCCGGCAGGGGGTACCTGTTCTCGCTGCCGTCGATCAGTGGCCAGCCCATCTTGGTGGGGTCCGTATTTTTCTTTGTCATGGCACTTCTGGCCATTTATCTGGTGTGGTATATGGTAAAAAAAAAATTTGAAAAAGGCCCGCGTCGCTCAAACCATCCCATCCGGTCGTCCGCAACGGATATTGTCTGATATCCGGTTCGACCCCTGTCTGTGGAAAAATCGTCGATCTGACCTGAATAATCGTGTATCCGGATGCATGAACCGGCCAGCCGGTTTGCGGGGCCGTTTATTGCCAAAAACAGCTCTGTATAGTAAAGGTGCCGGCATGGGAAAGAAAACCACCGCCATTCGGCCATTTTTGCTGCTCTTAATCGTTTATCTCATGCTGCCAGACACGGCCATGGCCACCCAGGCGCATGGGGACCCGGAAGGCCTGTTTGTGCATCAGCTGGCCCATGGCTATTTCGCCGTCAGTCTGGGGATTTTTATCTACTGGCTGCGGTTCCGGAATCTGGTTGCGGAGACCGGATGGCGGTATATCCAGTATGCGGCGGTTTTTCTGATTCTCTGGAATGTAGACGCGGCCATTGCCCACATGCTTGACGAGCAGATAAATATTATAGAGGTGGAGCGGATCGGACAATGGCATCTCAAAATCACTTCAACGGACAATACGGTTTTTACCATCATCCTGTATTATATGGTTAAACTGGATCATCTGTTTTGTGTTCCGGCCCTGGTATTTTTGTCTGCCGGGCTGAAACATTTTCTCCGGGATTCCCGGTCGGCAGTCCCCGCACCGGGAAACCGGAGCAGTCAACTGCCATGATTGTTTCGAATATTCCCATTCGGATCGTCGATTTCGGCGGCTCGATCCTCATGATCGTCTTCTCATTTTTATGCCTGAATACGATCCGTCGGCTCAAAAGCAAAGATCCCGATAACGTATTGTGGGAATATCTCCTGTGGATCTGCCTGGGGCTGGCGATTTTTGCGATTTCCCGTTCGGTGGGACACATTCTCAAACAGGGCGTGCTGCTTCTGGGCGCCGACTCACTGTGGGAAGCCATTCGCCCGTTCAGTGGTGGCATCAATACCATGATGTTTGTTGCCGTGGCGTCCGTGATCCTCTTTTTTGAACGGATATGGACGTTTTATCGTCGGATTTTAAAAGATAAACAGGCTCTTCAGTCGGCGCATACCGAGCTGGTCTATCTCAACCAGAACCTGGAGCAGCTGGTGGCGGCCCGGACGGATGAGCTGGTTCAGTCCGAGCACAAGTATCGTCGTATTTTTGAGATTTCCAAGGATATGATTCTCGTGTCGGATATGGAAGGACAGATCCTGGAGGTCAATCCGGCTGGGTATCAGATGCTCGGTATGACCGCCGGCCCGCCGGCTTTGACCGGTAAAAGCCTGAACGCCTTTTTTTCGAAGCCAAACGCCTGGCGCCGGATCATGGGAGACTTGAATAAAAATGGTTTTGTATCCAGCGTCGAAACGGATTTACTGCTGGCCGACGGTGAGACCCGCCGGGTGCTCGTCAGCGCCAGCCTGAACGAAGGCAGTATCCCCGGAGAGCATACTTTCCATTTTCTCGTCAAAGATATCGAACAGCAGCGCATTCACCAGGAACAGATGGCCCAGGCGGATAAACTGGCCTCCATCGGCCAGCTTTCTTCCGGGATTGCCCACGAAATCAACAATCCGCTGGGAATCATTCAGGGGTATACCCAATTGTTGATGCGCAACGCTGATCCCGCCACCGCCGGGCAGTATAATGACCTTAAAATTATTGAAAAACACGTGAAGCACTGCAAGGCTATTGTCGAAAATCTGCTCAATTTTTCCCGCCCCTCGGAAACAACCAAGACGCTTGTTGTTCTGGAAGAGATGATTACCGAACAGATGGAATTTGTTCGGCATCATGCCGATATGAAGAATATCCAGATGACCGCTGATTTTGATCCGGAGGTACCGCCCATTCTGATGGACGAAAAGAAAATTCGTCAGGTCCTGATGAACCTGATCATGAACGCGAAACATGCCGTCGGAGATCGAGGGCTTATTCATCTGACCACCGGGTATAACCCGCGCAATCACAAGGCCGTGATTCGTGTGACGGATACGGGGCACGGCATCGAGAAAAAGAATCTGTCCAGGATATTTGATCCGTTTTTCACCACCAAACCGCCGGGAGAGGGTACCGGGTTGGGACTTTCGGTCAGCTATGGTATCGTTAAAAGGCATGGCGGGGATATTCTGGTCCGGAGCACGCTTGGTAAGGGGGCACGCTTTACTGTCGTGCTTCCTGTTAAAACAACCCAAAAGGGCGAAATAAAATGACACGTTCGATTCTGGTTGTTGACGATGAAATGGATATGCGTCAACTGCTCAAACGCAGTCTGGAACCGGATCTTGACTGCGAAGTACATACGGCGGCGTCCGGAGAATCAGGCCTGCAGCTGCTCTCAAAAAAATTCTTCGATCTGGTCCTGGCCGATATCCGGATGCCGGCCATGGACGGCCTGGAACTGCTGGCACTGATCAAGCGGGCCCATCCGGATCAGACGGTTGTGATGATTACCGGCCATGGCGGCGTCGAAATGGCCGTCGAAGCCATGAAACGCGGAGCCTATGATTTTATCACCAAGCCCTTTGATCACGATGCGCTGGTCATGCGGCTGGACAAAGCTCTGGAGAGAAGCCGTCTGATCAATGAAAATATCCGTCTGCAGCAGGCGTGTGGAGATGACAATGACCTTTTTCATGGCATGGTTGGCAGATGTGACGGCATGCAGCGTATTTTCCAGACCATCGAAATGGTCGCCAAGACGGATCTGACTGTTTTGATTACGGGCGAATCGGGGACGGGAAAGGATTTAACCGCCCGGGCCATTCATGCGTTGAGTTCCCGCAAAGACGGGCCGTTTGTGGCGGTCAACTGCCCCACCGTACCGGAGCATATCCTTGAAAGTGAACTGTTCGGATACAGGAAAGGGGCGTTTACACATGCCGTCAGCAACAGGGACGGGCTATTTCAGGAAGCCCACAACGGAACGATTTTTCTTGACGAAATCGGGGATATCGCGCCGACGATTCAGACCAAACTGCTGCGGGTCCTCCAGGAAAAAGAAATCAAACCGCTGGGCGATACCAAAACAATCCGGATCAATACCCGGATTGTTGCCTCGACCAATCAAAATTTAAGCGAAAAAATGAAAACCGGTGAGTTTCGGGAGGATTTTTTCTACCGGCTCAATGTTCTTCCCATTTCCCTGCCAGCGCTGCGCGAACGCAAAAAAGATATCCCGCTCATTGCCAACTACTTGCTGAAAAAGAATGTGGTCAAACTCCAGCAATCGAAGAAAAAGCTGTCACCTGAATTGCTGGCAATGTTTATCGCGCATGACTGGACCGGCAATATCCGTGAAATGGAAAATATCATTACTCAGGGCGTTCTGTTTTCCAAGGGTGAAGAAATAACGCCCGAGGATGTGGGCATGGAAAAGAACGGGTCCGACGACTGCCTGGTGGCGCGCGCCTGCCGGGAATTGTCGTATAAAAAAGCAAAAGAAGAGACACTTCACCAGTTTAACTGTAACTATATTGGTCACCAGTTGTCCGAAACAGGAGGCAACGTGACCCGGGCGGCGAAAAACTGCGGTCTGGAGCGCCAGGCCCTGCAGCAGATCATGCGGCGATACGGTATTAAATCAGACCAGTTCCGGTCAAAATGAATGTCCGTTCATTCTTGATTCTATGCAAATTATTGTGATTATTGTTTGTTACGGCACGCGACAGATTATATAACTATTTGTAATATATTGTAATATGAATTTATCCGGCGGGGCGTTGTTTTTTCTTGACATCCGGGCGCGACTTTTATTATAAAATGAATATCTATTCAATATGTCGGATAGAGGGAATCGTCGGCCCATATCGGGTGGGCCGTCTGTATAAAGACAGCATGCTTTCCGCCAAAGGATAACGAGATTCAGGCGTTATTACCGACTGATTCTAATGAAGGAGGCAATGATGAAGCGAACAATCAAAACCGCCGGCGTTATTGGCGCCGGTATCATGGGCGGCGGGATTGCGGCCCTCCTGGCCAGTGCCGGTATCGAGACCTGTCTGCTGGATATCGTTCCACCGGATCTGCCTGCGGGGTCGGAACAGGACCCCAAGGCGCGCAACCGGATTGTGCAGGCGGGACTGGATGCGGTCCTCAAGGCCCGGCCGGCGCTGCTGATGCAGCCCGGTGATGCGGCCCGGATCCGGATCGGCAATCTCGAAGACAATTTTGACTGGCTGGCCGGTTGTGACTGGATCGTTGAGGTCGTGGTTGAAAATCTGAAGGTGAAACAGGCACTGCTGGCCCGCATTGAAACGGTGCGCAAACCCGGCGCGATTGTTTCTTCCAATACTTCCGGGATCCCTCTGGCCAAAATGGCCGTCGATCGCGGTGAGGATTTTAAACAGCATTTTCTGGGCACGCATTTTTTCAATCCCGTGCGCTACATGCGGCTGCTGGAAATCATCCCGGGCGAGGGAACGTTGCCGGAAATCGTCGAATTTATGGCGGAATTCGGCGCCAAACGGCTGGGCAAGGGGATTGTCATGGCCAAGGATACCCCCAACTTTGTCGGCAACCGCATCGGCGTCCAGGGAATGGTCCGGGCCATGCAATTAATGGCGGCAGACGGACTGGGCATCGCCGAAGTAGACGCCCTTTTTGGCCCGGCGCTGGGGCGCCCCAAAACCGCTCTCTTTAAAACATCCGACATCGTCGGTCTGGATACGCTGGTTCATGTGGCGGACAATACTTATGAGCTGATTCCCGATGATGAACGCCGGGATACATTCAAGGTGCCGGATTTTGTCCGGAAGATGGTCGACAATAAATTACTGGGCAACAAGACCAAGGCCGGGTTTTATAAAACGGATCTGACTCCCGAGTGGAAAAAGATCCGCAAGGTGATTGATCCGGCCACGCTCGCATACGCAGAATACCAGCGGCCGACTTTCCCCTGCCTGGATGCGGCCAAAAAGGCGAAAACCCTGCCGGAAAAAATGCAGGCGGTTGTCTATGCCGATGACAGAGAGGGGCGGTATGTCTGGAAAGTGCTGGCCGAAAACCTGATCTATTCGGCCAACCGGATTCCGGAAATCGCCGATACGGTTGTTGAAATCGACAACGCCATGAAATGGGGTTTCAACTTTAAAATGGGGCCCTTTGAAACCTGGGATGCCATTGGCGTGGCCAAAAGCGTGGCCCGCATGGAAAAAGACGGCCTGACGGTTCCCGAACCGGTCAAAAGGATGCTGGCCGCCGGTCATGACGCGTTCTACAAGGATGAAAACGGGCAGACCTGCTTTTACGATTTTGCCACCGCCGCGTATCAGCCGATCGCGGTGAACGCCGCGGCTGTTTCGCTCCGGTCGCTGAAAGCGTCCGGTAAAACGGTCAAGTCCTGTCGATCCGCTTCGCTGGTGGATCTGGGGGACGACGTCTTCTGCATTGAATTTCATTCCAAGATGAATGCCATCAATGGTGAAATCATCGATTTCATGGCCGAGGGAATGGACTATATCGAAAAGAACGGCATCGGTATGGTCATCGGCAACCAGGATGACGGCACGCCCGGGGCGTTCTCTGCCGGCGGCGATTTGATGTTCATGGGGCAGCTGGCCCGGGCGGGAAAGTGGGCCGAGATGGAAACTTTTCTTGCCAAAGCCCAGCAGGGGCTGCAGCGGGCCCGGTATTCTTCTTTTCCCGTGGTGGCCGCGCCGTACGGCCTGACGCTGGGCGGCGGCTGTGAAATCTGTCTTGGCGCGGCCGACAGGATTGTCGCCCATGCCGAACTGTATATGGGGCTGGTGGAAATCGGCGTGGGGCTGCTGCCGGCCGGCGGTGGCTGCCTTAATCTCTGGCGGAAAATGACCGGGGATATCCCCGCGGCAGTGAAACTCACCGATGCATCGGCTTTTTTTCTGCCCACGTTTATGAATATCGCCATGGCCAAGGTCTCTGCCTCGGCGGCTGATGCACGTGCCAATGGATTTCTCGGCCCTGTTGACCGCATTGTTTTTAACCGGGACCATTTAATCGGCGAAGCCAAAAAAGAAGTATTGAAACTGGCCGGCGACGGATATGTCTCCCCCGTCAAACAGCCGATCCGGGTCATGGGGACTGTGGCCCAGGGAATGGTTAACGCTGAGCTGTATAACATGAAAGAAGCTGGATTTGTTTCCGATCATGATGTGCTGCTTGCCCGGCGCGTGGCCTTTGTAATCAGCGGAGGAGATGTAAATGCCAACGCCCGAATCGATGAAGAAGTGATTTTGAAACTGGAACGCGAGGCATTTATCGATTTCTGGAAAGAAGAAAAGACCGTGGCCCGGGTCGAGCATATGCTCAAAACCGGCAAGCCGCTTCGGAACTAAAAAGGAGGAAGACCCCATGAGAGATGCCTATATCGTGACATCCGTCAGGACTCCCGGGTGCAAACGAAAAAAAGGAGCGTTCAGCCAGACCCGGCCCGAGGATCTGATTGCGTTTATCCTTGATGCGGCGGTCAAAAAAACACCGGCGCTGGAGAAGAAAGATGTGGAAGATATCATGGTCGGCTGTGCCTTTCCCGAAGCGGAACAGGGGATGAATATCGGCCGGGTCGCCGCCCTGATGGCCGGGTTCCCTGTTGAGGTGACCGGGGCCACCGTCAATCGATTCTGCTCATCGGGCCTTGAGGCCATTGCCCAGGCGTCGCTGCGTGTCATGGCGGGCTGGTCGGAGGTAACCATCGGCAGCGGCGTGGAGTCGATGAGCTTTGTGCCTCTGGGGGGTCACATGCCCCGGCCGCATCCCGAATGGACCAAGCAGCATGCCGATCTTTATACGTCCATGGGCATTACTGCGGAGAACGTCGCCAAACGCTACGGCGTTTCCCGGGAAGATCAGGATGAATTCGCCTGTCAATCGCAGTTGAAGGCGGCCCGGGCACGTAAGGAAGGCCTTTTTACCGAACTCGTTCCCACGCCGGCGACCCGGTATGTCCGGCAGGAAAACGGTACCTATCGGAAAGAGACAGTTCTTCAGGATTTTGACGACGGGATTCGTGAAGGGACGACGGTGGAGGGACTGGCCAAGCTCAATCCGGTATTTGCCGCCGGTGGCAGCGTTACCGCCGGCAATTCATCCCAGACCACCGATGGCGCGGCGGCCACTGTCATCATGAGCGAAGAAAAAATGAACGAACTGGGCCTGACGCCGGTGGCGAAACTGAAATACTATACCACGGTGGGATGCCAGCCGGACGAAATGGGCGTCGGCCCGAAATATGCCATTCCCAGAGTACTCAAAATGGCGGGTGTCGACATCAAGGACGTGGGCCTGTTTGAAATCAACGAGGCCTTTGCTTCCCAGGCCCTTCACTGCATCCGGGAACTGGGGATTGATAACGACATGGATAAAATCAATATCAACGGCGGCGCCATTGCGCTGGGGCATCCCCTGGGATGTACCGGCGCCAAGCTGGCTGCCACACTGCTGGCCAATATGCGGCGCAAAGGGGCGCAATACGGTGTGGAATCCATGTGTATCGGCGGCGGCATGGGGGCGGCGGCGCTTTTTGAGCTTTGTGGCTGATTATCCGTATCGGTCCATGCGTCCCGGCGGCCCTCCTTGATGGATGCGTTGCCGCTGACCGGTTAAAGAGAAAGATAACATACTGATGAAACGCAATCTTGTGATGGCCGTTTTGCTGGCTGCCTGGATCGGCAGCCTGCTTGCCTGTGCGCCCAGACCGATCGCCTCGTCGCCGGTGGCAACACCGATACCGGTCACTTTGCCGGCAAAACCTGAGCCGGCCACTGCCGAATCACTTCTCACCGCGGCACACGCCGCCCTGGAAAAACAGGACGACCGGAAAGCTTTCCGCCTGTTCGGAGATTATCTGACCCGGTTTCCCAGGGATGCCCGTGTTGCCGAGGCGCTGATGCAGCGGGGCATGCTGGCTGAAAGCTTCGGGGATGCGGCCGGTGCGATCGATGCCTATCAACGCATTATCAGCGAATCACCGCACAGTGTCTGGGCGGGGGACAGCTATATGAAGATGCTTACCCTGCTGGCCGCCGAACAGGATTTTGACCGGATCATCGACACGGCGCCCGATGCCTTAGACGCCATCAAGACGGTGCCGGAACGGGCGCAGATCTATCGTCTGCTGGGAAATGCCTACCTGGCCAGGGCGATGAACAGCGACGCGGCGGTGGCATACGCCGAAGCGTATAATCTATCCCCGGATGCGGAGCGGCCCGAGATGGAAGAAGCGCTGGAAACGGCGGTGGCCCCATTGTCGCTGGCTGATTTGGAAGGATTGACGGAGCGGCTGGATTCGGGGCCGGCCCGGGGGAGCCTGTTATTTCTGCTGGGTAACCGGCTGATGGTGGCCGAAGAATACGTTGATGCCCGGCGGATATTAAGTGAATTCAGCGATCGGTTCCCGGATGACCCACGGGCGATATCGGCGCGGGAAACAATTGCCGATATTGAAGAGATGACCCTGACGCGTAAAACGATCGGCTGCCTTTTTCCGCTGAGCGGGCCATATGCCCAATTCGGTCTCCAGGCCCTCAACGGCGTGGAGTATGCGCTGAATCAATTTACGGCCGGCGCCGGGAATCCATCTGTCCGGATTATCGTCAAGGACACCGGCGCTGATCCTGAAAAAGCCGTGGCGGCCTTCCAGGCGCTGGCCGATGCCGATGTTTCGGCGATCATCGGTCCCATGGTGACGGCAGCCATTGTGGCCGAAAAAGCCCAGGAACTGGGTATCCCCATGATTGCCATGACGCAGAAAGAGGGCATTCCACAGACCGGTGATTATGTTTTTCGCAATTTCATAACGCCCCGGATTCAAACAGCCGCGCTGGCCGGATATGCGATCAATACGCTGGGCATCCACCGGTTTGCCGTGCTTTACCCTGCGGAGAAGTATGGTATCACCTTTATGCACGAATTCTGGGACCAGGTCGCCGCATATGGCGGAAAATTAACCCAGATCGAAGCCTACACGCCCGACCAGACCGATTTTGCCGATGCCATTAAAAAACTGATCAAGCAATATAAAAAGGGAAAGAACAAGGACACCCGGGCGGTGGTCGATTTTGACGCGATTTTTATCCCGGACGGATCGGAAAGGGCCGGGCTGCTGATTCCGCAGCTGGCCTACCAGGATATCCGGGACATATACCTGCTGGGGACGAATCTGTGGTATTCGCCGGCGCTGATTGACATGGCACGGTCATTTGTCCAGGGAAGCATTTTACCGGTTGGCTTTTTTCCGGAATCGGCGATGCCCGCCGTGGCAGGATTTGCAGTGGGGTTTGAAAATGATTTCGGCAAAAAACCAGGGTTTATCGAGGCCGTGGCCTACGATACGGCGATGATTCTGTTTCAGGTGACGAATCGACCCGGCATGACTTATCGCAGTGACGTCCGGGACGCGCTCCTGGCTGTATCGGCATATCCGGGCCTCACCGGGACAACGACGTTTCTCCCCGACGGCGATGTGGATAAAAAAATCCAGTTGCTCGAAATCAAGGGGGATCAATTCCTTGAAGTCACCCCCTGAATTCTGATTATCCGTCAGCCGGTTTCCCGGCTTTCAATCCTTCCGACTTGCCCGCCGCCGCTGTCAGGGCGCCCTGCCCGGTGGCAGCCAGCACGCCGCACCACAACTCACTTCCGGGGTCGATCTGTTTGCGTTTGCCTGCGGACAATTGCATCGGTATGTGGACAAAATGGTTGTTCCAGTGGCCGACCAGTACCTTGGTTTTGCCGGCCATGGCGGCATGGACGGCATTGCGGCCTAGAAAGTTGCAGAAAACCCGGTCATTGGCGTTGGCCGGAAGGCTGCGGATCATATAGCTTGGATCAATATATTTAATCGTGATATCGATGCCTTCACTTTTGAAATAGTCGCCGATCCGTTTTTTCAAATAGCGGCCGATATCCTGCAGACGCAGGTTGCCCGACTTGTCCCACCGGTCTGCCGTGGTATTGAAAAATTTCTGCCCGGCGCCTTCGGCGGCCACGATAACAGCGTGGTGACGGCGGGCCAGCCGGTCTTTCAGCTTATCGAACAGGCCGCCGGGGCCCGTCAGATCAAAATCGACTTCGGGGATCAAAACGAAATTGGCATCCTGCTCGGCCAGGATGGCCGTGGCGGCAATGAACCCGGAGTAACGTCCCATCAATTTGATCAGCCCGATGCCGTTGGGATAACCAACCGCTTCATTGTGCGCGGCCCGGATGGCCTGGGTGGCGACCTCCACCGCGGTATCAAAGCCAAAAGAGCGCGAGACCATGGAGATGTCGTTGTCGATGGTTTTGGGAATGCCCACAACGCTGATTTTCAGTCCGCGGGCAATGATGGTGTCGGCGATTTTCGTGGCGGCCACCAGGGTGCCGTCGCCGCCAACCATGAACAATGCCCCGACCCCCATCCGCTGCAGACTGTCGACGATGGCGTCGGGATCCTGCTGCCCCCGGGAAGAGCCGAGAATGGTGCCGCCCTTTTTCATAATGTCACCGGCGACCGATGGCGACAGCTCCAGGACATCATGGTGGTATTCGGGGATAAATCCCTGCAGGCCGTAGCGGATGCCGTAAATGTGCCGCACGCCGTATCGATAGTACAATTCGAGTACGACGGAGCGGATAATGGCATTCAGACCCGGGCAGATACCACCGCAGGTGACAATGGCACAGCGGATTTTACTTGGGTCAAAATAGATCCGGCGTCTGGGGCCAGCGCATTCCAGCGCGGGCAGCGGGCGCCCTTTCCGGGCGGCGGAGGTGATTTTTTCGGCATCGACCTCGATTAAAACGCGGTCAGTATCCGTGATGAAACCGACCGGGGCGTTTTTCAGCGGGTCGGCCATGGGCGATGGAATGGTCGCCTGTCCCAGGGATTCAATAGTGGTGTTGATCGATGGCGCGTCAGGTGTTGTCATTGGAAGATATCCGGTTTTTTGGGGAGGAGGCGCTGCCCCTCCCGGTTTGGTTGTCCGTACGGTGTTCCGGCCGTTCCGGATCGAATCGGAACTTTCCCTTCCCCAGAATATCATGCAGGTGGACAACGCCGAGAATCGTCCGGGTGTCATCGACAATGGGCAGGACGGTGATCTGGTGGGTTTCCATCAGGTAGAGAACATCGTACACCGCGGCCGCCGGGCGGGCAGTCCGGGGCGCCGATGTCATGACGTCGGCCACCCGGGCCGCGGCGATATCCGTTTTGTTGACCAGCATGCGCCGGATGTCGCCATCCGTGATAATGCCGGTCAGCCGGCGGTCTTTGTCTGCCACCAGGGCAACGCCCAGGCCGCCCTTCTCCATGGTGTCAAGCGCATCGGTCATCAGTGCTTTCGGGGATACAACGGGCAGATTATAGCCGGTGATCATGATGTCACCGATGCAGCCGGCAAGGCGTTGCCCCAGATGGCCGCCAGGATGTATTTTTTTAAAATCACTGGCCTTAAACCGGTGTTTGTTAATCAGTACGACGGCCAGGGCATCTCCCATGGCCAGCATGGCGGTGGTACTTGTGGTCGGGGCCAGCCCCATGGGGCAGGCTTCCCGGGCGACGCTGACATCAATGACAATATCACTGGCGCGGGCCAGTGTGGAGTCGACCGGATGGCCGGTGAAGGCGATGATGGGGCAACCCATGCGGCGGATACTCGACAACAGCATGCTCAGTTCATCGGTTTCGCCGCTGTATGACAGCGCCAGAAACACATCCTCCGGCCCCACCTGACCCAGATCGCCGTGCATGGCTTCCACCGGATGCAGGAAGAGGCTGCGCGTGCCGGTGCTGTTCAGCGTGGCGACGATTTTTTGCCCAACGATGCCGGATTTACCGATGCCGCTGACGATCAGCCGCCCCCTGGCGCGAAATATGCAGTTGACCATTTTTTCGAAACGCCGGTCAACCCGGTCTACCAGGGCCGTCAGGCAGTCCGCCTCAAGGGTCAGAACGTTTCGGGCAGTTTCGATGATGATTGATGATTTGTCGTGAGCGTTCATGCGTCGTGGCAGTCGTTGACATTTAGTGGATGGATCTTTACATAAAGATTTTATCGATCGTTTATACAATATCCCTTCCGGAAATCAAAGGGCTAAATACAAGGCGACAATGATAGTCAATAATCTGTTTCCTGTCCTGGCGCTGGTGGTGCTGGGGCATTTTCTGAAGGCGGGTGGCTTCACCAGCGACCGCTTTTTAAAAATGTCGGACCGCCTGATCTATTTTATTTTTTTCCCCATACTGCTTTTCTGGAAAATCGGGGGGACGCCGATCCAGTCAGGGCTTGACTGGGGATATTGCCAGGCGGCTTTCTGTACCCTGGCCGTGGTATACGGGGCCAGTATCCTGGCGATCCGGCTCTTTCGGATCGGTGCATTCCAGGCGGGGACTTTTGCCCAGAGCTGCTTCCGTTTCAACACCTATATCGCGGTGGCCGTGATTATGAATGCTCTGGGGGAACCCGGTGTCCGCTATTTCGGCATCCTGATCGGTGTCATGATTCCGTTGATCAATGTACTGGCCGTGGCGACGCTGATCTGGTTTTCCGGTAAAAAAGTTGGTTTTAAGGAACGGGTTCGACTGACAGGACGGGCGCTGATCGTCAACCCCCTGATCCTCGCCTGCGTTGCCGGCATGCTCTATGCGCGGTTTTTTCGGGGATTTCCCGTTTTTGTGGAGAATACATTCCGGCTGGCTGCTGCGGTGACTTTGCCCCTGGCCCTGTTGTCCATTGGCGGCGCGTTGACCGTCAAGACCCTTAAAAATTATTTCCCGGCCGCCGTGCTGGCCGCCGGAATCAAACTGATTCTGCTGCCTGTTACAGGGACCTTTTTTCTATCGATTTTTGATGTAACCGGTATGACCCGTCAGGTGGCCATGCTCTTTTTCGCCATGCCGACGGCAACGGGTATCTTTGTATTGTCGGGCCAGCTGGACAGTGATACCGATCTGGCTTCGGCAACGATTCTGCTGTCGACGATTTTATCTTTTTTCTCATTAAGCGCGGTGCTTGTATGGGGGTTTTAAGGCTGGCCGGAAAATATAACGGAGCGGGAAAGGGCGGGGCGAATGACCACGGCGTTTAAGATGATTGTTGAATACGACGGCACCGGTTACAGCGGGTGGCAGATTCAGAACGATGTGCCGACCATCCAGGGCGCAATCGAAAATGCCCTGCACCGCATGACCGGGCAGCCTGTGCGGGTCAGCGGGTCGGGACGCACGGACGCCGGCGTCCATGCCCTGGGTCAGGTGGCCGGTTTTACCTGCCATACCCGATTGTCCGCGCGCGTACTCCACAAAGGACTGAACAGCCTCCTGCCGCCGGATATTGTTATTCATTCACTGGAAACGGTTTCCGATGCCTTTCATCCCCGCTATGACGCCGTCAGCAAGATTTACCGCTATCGAATCTTAAATCGGCCCTGGGCCACGGCCGTTGGCCGTCAATATACCTGGCATCTGCGCCACCCCCTCGATATCGAAGCCATGCGGATGGCGGCCGGTCACCTGTCTGGTACCCATGATTTTAAATCTTTTGAAGGGGCGGGCAGTCCCCGGGCCAGTACCGTGCGCCGGGTGCTGACGGCTGACGTTATCCGGCAGAATACCGACCGTATCGTTTTTGAGATCCAGGCGGACGGGTTTTTACGGTTTATGGTGAGAAATATCGTGGGCACCCTGGTGGCGGTCGGGCAGGCCAGAATCACAGTGGATGATTTCCGGCGGATTATGGCCGCCCGGGATCGCGGTCAGGCCGGGCCCACGGCGCCGCCCCAGGGACTGTTTCTCGTGCGGGTGTTTTATCCGGAAGCGGGAAAGACGGGCCCGCCGACCGGAGAAAATCGGGTGAAGTGACCCGGCCGGTGATGGCGTCAGGCGCTTTCGAGTTCTTTGATTCCTTTCAGAATGGTATCAAATAAGAGGGTGACTTCGTCCTCTTCAAGGCAGGAGAAAGCCACGCGCAGATCGGTTGCTCCCAGTGAGATCAGGCCCACGCCGTATTTTTCGAGGAGGTGACGTCTCAGGGCTTCGGCGTCGACTGTTTTCAGGCGGATGCACATGAAATATCCGGAGTTAAAGGGATAGGCGCTGAAGCTGTCCCCGTATTTCGGGTCGGCCACCACGGTTTTGACGCGGGCGGCCCGCTTTTTCATGATATCGAACTTTTCTTTTTTCTCGTCAGCGTACCGCTTATCCTGCATGGACTGGTAAACGATCGTCTGGCCCACATGGGAGGCGTTGGAAATGGTGCCCCGGATGCACCCGGCGGTCTTTTTTTCCAGCGCTTCGTAGACCGGTGCCGTCGCGCCGGAGATGACACCGCCGTAGGTGATGAAACCGACCCGCAATCCCCACACGTAGTTTTCCTTGGTGGCCCCGTCGAGCTTGACGGCCATCAGGCGGGGATGGCCGTCGCACAGCCGGGCAAAGAGCGATTCCTTGAGGGTCTCTTCTTCGAAAAACAGACCAAAGTACGCATCATCACAGGCCGCCAGGATGCGGGTACCCCGGTCGGCCTCGGCGATCAGGATGTCGGCCATGGCGGCTCCCTCGCTTTTGGAGACCGTGTAGCCGGTGGGGTTATGGGGGAAATTCAGAATGACAATCAGTTTGTTGTTGACCTGGGCGCCTTTCTGAAGCGCTTTTTCGAAACCGGACAGGTTAAATCCGCCGTCGGCAGCGAAAAACGGGTAGTGGATAAAGGTCGCGCCGCGTTTGACGCCCAGAATCATGTTGTAATTTCCCCACATCATGTCCGGGGCGACAACGACGTCGCCGGGGTTGACCCAGACATCGCCGATGGTGCTGATGCCGTGGGTAATACCGTTGGTCACCACGGGCAGGCTGATTGTTTTTCCGGCCAGTGATGGGTTTTTTTCGATCAGGGCCGCCTGCCAGCATTGACGCAGGGCCGGCATGCCGTATGAAGATGCGTAGGTCAGCGCGTCCCGGGGCGGAATCCGGCCGATGAGATCGGTGACCGCTTCAAAAGCCATGGTCCGCCCGCGTTCTTTGGCAATGCCGATGGTGGCATTGATCCGGTGGGCTTTTTCCTTGGCTTCGGCTCCCTGGGTAATGAGACCCTTGGGGAAAAAGAGGGCCTTGCCCGTTTCGGACAGCATGGAAAATATGTGCGGGGCATGCGTTTCGATGGTTTCGTTTAATTGGCTGGCCAGTGGATTGATGGTCATTGTCTGATGCTCCTGTTGGGCGGTTGACAGTGCCGGGGAAAATAAAAAGGGTCCGCAATGGCAGTCGAACTGACGCGGGCCGTGTGGCAGAACCCGGCGGCCTATTGGCATTTGATAGTTTTTACAAAGGGATACCGGACAATGTCAAGGGGGAAATCTCTGCGCGGCAATACGATCGAAATTGATGGGCCGCGTGTGGCGTGGAAGATGAAAAGAAAGTGGCCGGTATTGCTTTTAAAAAGTAATATTGGGCGGGGAGAGACGAACGGAAAATATTTTGGGAAAGATTGGATTTCCCGCAGGGCGGTTGCCTCGTTTTTTCCAACAATAAGACAACCGCCGCAGCCTGGAAGTGCCGACTGACAGCCGACAGCAACGCGCGTTATCTGGCGGCTCTTTTGGATGCCTTGAGTGGATTGACCTTGTTGGCCTTTGCCTCGGCCTTTTTGGTGACATGGCTGGCGAAGTTGCAGTTGCCGTTTCGCCACTTCATGGCCGGCTCGGGAAATGTACCGCAATACGAGCGGGATTCAAATTGAACCGTGCGATTGCAGCCGTCGCACTGATCAACGATCTCATGGCAGATCCCTCCCTTGTATGCGCAGCCCCTGGCCGTCATGAATGGGCATGGTTTTCCGTTGCGTACCGTTGTGCAGTTCATTAGAATCACCCCCTTTTATCTGTTTTTTTATTAAAAAAGGCCGGGCGCTTGCAGTACCCGGCCAGCGTAAACCATTTTTTAAGAATTAATAAATATAATTGTATCGCTGTCGGTTGTCAATGAGAAATTATACCCCGGGTTTATTGAACAGGGAAGGATACAGCGGGGTCATGGGGCCATCATCCGGGATGTCAGCATCATAAACGCTTCTTCGACACCCTCTCCGGTTTTGGCACTGGTTCGAATGATCGGCCAGGACTTTTTGTTAATGATTTTTAACTCTTTGTCCGGTATGGCCCAGCCGGCCGACAGGTCAATTTTATTCAACATTAAAACAAAGGGTACCCGGCCAACTGTTTTTTCAGCCTGTGTCTTCAAGGCCTGCGCGGTGGTCAGGGTTTCCGGCCGCGTACTGTCCACAACCAGCAGATAACCGGACATTCCCCGCAGATATGAATCGCTTACCGTTGTAAAGCGGTCCTTGCCATGAATATCCCACAAAATGAGTTGAACATCGCGCCCGGCTGACCGGACCTTTTTTTTATCGACCTTGACGCCCAGGGTCGTATGGTACTTTTCGGAAAACAGATGGGCCACATATTGCTGTACAAGACTGGTCTTGCCCACGGCAAATCCACCCAACATGCATATTTTTTTATTAATCATGGTATCCTCAGCCCGTCTGATGCTGTTTTAATAGATCAATCTGAAATGTGACCCGGCGACCGGTCATCAGGATGGATGTCGCCTTTTTCATATAACTGGCTTCCTGGGTCTGCATGTCGGCGATCCGCAGCATGGCCGGGGTCACCCCCTTTTTAATCAGCTGGTCGCGAATAATATTTGCCCGGGCCCGCCTGAGCCGGCGGTTTTTTTCTTCTGAACCGGCGACATCGGTATGACCCAGTATCTCGACAATGGCAGTTGTTTTTAATCTCCCGGATGCTTCCTGAAGCCGGTAAATCAAACGGGCTGTCCGGTCCAGCGCAGTAGTCGCACCCGGCTCGGCCAGTTGGGTCCCCCGGGAAAAACGGATGGCAGCCTGTTCCAGATCCCGTCTTATTCTTTCCAGTTCCACGGCATCACTGTCTATCAGCTGCTGCTTGTCCACAGAGCCGATACCATCAAGAGTCATATCGTATTTTTCGAGATGGAGAACCCATTGGTGAGAGGCCCGGCCGGTTACAATCAGGTGACCGTTTTTTACATCGAGGGCAACGGTTTTCGGCGGTTGTAGTCGCAAACGGGCTTTTTCAAGCAGGAGCGCATCCAGGTCCGATATGGCCAGGCGGGAATCATCGTAACGCGAAATACCCGGCAGTGTGGATAATACCGGCCGATTCCGGGTAATCCACGCCATGGGAGCGCTGCCCGAAGCCGTGAGAATATTGTCCGCCAGGGTCAGCGTTGTTGATGCCGGCGGATGGCTCAATTGTCTGGCCCGCATGAGAATGAATTGGGGCTGCATGGCATAAAAGGGTTCCCAGTGGCCGGCAATCTGATCCGGATCCAGTCCGTCTGGGATCAGATCGGCGGGGTTGTCTGCCAGCGGATCCCGTAACCCGCTGACCTGGAATATGCCATGCCGTTTTTCGGCTTGAGTAACGACAAGGCCGGGGGTGTCGCGCAACCGGTTGAGATAGCGGGTCCAGTGCATCTGATTCCGAACCCAGCGGGCGCCCCAGAAAAGAGAGAGTCCGATAATGGCTGCGGTGATAATCCAGATGACCGGGGAGGTTTTCCGGGTACCCGATTTTTGCTGCATCCGGAGGCAGGTCTCAAGGTATGGGGTGGCAGTTTCAAGCGGCGCAGTGTCCCCGTCAAAATCGATGAGTTCCTGGCCGAATTCAAGGTGGATGGTTTCAAGCGCCTTACGGAAAACGACCCGTAACTGTTCGGGCGGGTTACCCCGAACAACGCCGGCCAGATATGCGTGAGGGCCTTCTTCCAGCACAACGGTGGTTTCTCCCAGGCGGATCGTGGTCAGCGCATCGTTTTTCCGGGGAGTAAATGAATCTCTGATAAAATCGTTTATGGCCGTCAGCATTCCCGACACCATGTCGCCGTCCTGGACGATGACGCCTTCGGCAACCGCATGGTTGAGCAGCAGCCCGGTCTCGCGATGAATCAGAAAAACCTGCTCAACGCGGTAAAGCAGCGTATTGAGCAAAACCACCTCGGCAAAGGGTTTGCCGGTGCGCAGGGCCTGAATGCGCCATTGGATCCCCTTAAGGGAGGTGCTGTGCTCCAGGGTGGTATTTAACGACTGCATCATCTGCCGGAATGCCTCGGCAACGGATTTTCGAATGGCCGGGCCGATAATCGGAAAAAGTGCATCCACCAGAGGTTTGGGGTCGCGTTTGACCGATGCGTGAATAATCTGCTCAACAGTCGGGCGCAGCGCCGGTACCATGCGGCTGTTCTGTTTAGTCTGCAGTACAACGGCTTCAGGTAAAACCTGACTGATGTCTTTCGTTCGTCGCCGGGGGTCTTCTATGCGTCTGAGGATACGCTCGATCTGGGTGTTTTCGGCGCCGAGAATCAGTTTTCGAAGCGTTTGATAGGCCTCCTCCGGGGATTGCGGGCGCGTGTCCGGCGGAGGTGGAACGGATTCCTGACTCGATCGGCTATTCATGATCCGATTTTGTTTCTTCCGCTGGCTGGGTGAGTTGCCCCGCCAGATGCGTCAACAGACCGGCAAGAGTTGACCGGTCCACTTTATCAATTTGCAGCCGATGACTCGATTGCTTCAGCGCAGCCGCTGTTTCGTCGCTAAGGGCTGCAATTTTTTCATTCAAGACCTTGACCTGATCGAGGAGCCGGCGCTGGTGCGAATCTGCGCTTTGTTTCAGCCTAGCGTCAAGCCGGGCAACCGACTGCGTCAACATCGCAGCCGTGGATTTTAATTCGCCGGACAGATCCATTCCCTGCTGCGTACGCTGGTCCTTTTCAAATTTAAGCTGGTCTTTCAGTGAATCGGCTTCTTTGCGAACCAGTGCTTCCATTTTTTCCAGGCGATTGCGCATATCCGCTTTTATTTGATCCGTCTGTTTGATCAGGCGGGCTTCGATATGGTTGAATCGTTTTTCATAGCGGGTCATTTCGCGTCCGAAAAGAATATCGCGGATCTGGCCGATACTCTGTGCGGCGGAACGGTCTATTTCCTCCCCGGCAGGCATGTCATCTGACTGGCTCTGGGTAACACCCGGCTGAACCCGCGAAAGAGAAACAGCTTTCTGGTTTTCGGCGGTTGTCAAGGTACCCCTCCTTTAAAAAAATATAGTCCCCGCCACTGCATGGGCAGGCACTGGGTTGAAATATAATGATGCCGCAAAGTTTCGCTGACGTCAATTGACGCCAGTCGGGAAATATAGTATCTGCCAGTTATTTCGGCTATGATCGATACCTTTCCCCGACTTATAAGCCTACCCGATTCAAGATAATATGTCAAAATAAAAAAATATTTGCGTATCCGGTTTGTTACGGGTATAAAATTGTCATGGCAGACCAGCGGTGAGAGTAGAATAAGAATCAGCGCGAGATGGTTTTCAGTCTGAATGAAAAGGGTTTTGGATATGTCAATAAACAAAATGGCCGGGCGGATTCTGGCGAGTAAATCCATCGGATGGGTGCGTTTTGATCATGAATTTAAGATGGAATCTTCCGATCATCGCGCCAAAAACCTTTTAAAAATTATATCGGAAGGGAAGGTTGGATCGCATGAGATCGCCGGTATGGATATGCGGGATTTGTTCCCGGAATTCATCGGACAGGAACAGTTGATCGGGGCCGTTATCGCCAGAGCCAAAGACAAGATTGATATAAAAAATGTCAACCGGCTGGATGCAAATGGAAGGCGGTATTATCTGGATCTTTGCATTGTTGCAGGTGAAAAAGATGATCAGGGGCTGCTTCTGATTGAAGACGTCACCACGAATGCACGGATCCGGCAGGAATTGATTCAGCAGCGCAACGACTTCCTCTTATTGAAACAGCAACCGTTTTTGCGGGGAGTGGCAACCACTGATATTCAGGGGCGTTCTCCGGCAATTGAGGGTATTCGAAAAATAATCGGGCAGTTGAGCCGGGTGCCTCATGCCACTGTTTTGCTGCTTGGCGAAAGCGGTACCGGGAAAAATCTGGCTGCCCGGAGCCTTCATTTCAGTGCGATGCCGGCCGATGCGCCCTTCGTAGAGATCAATTGTGCGGCATTGCCCGACAACTTGATAGAAGCGGAGCTTTTCGGATATGAAAAAGGGGCTTTTACCCATGCGATGGCTTCCCGGGACGGCCTTTTTAAGGCGGCGGAAAATGGTACAATTTTTTTAAATGAAATCGGCGAACTGTCTCTGTCGCTTCAGGCAAAGTTGTTAAGCGTATTGGAAGACAAATTTTACCGGCGTCTGGGGAGCAACAAGCTGGTTCATGTCAACACGAGAATTATGGCGGCGACCAACAGAGAACTGGATCGGGAAGTCGCCGAGAAGCGGTTCCGCGCCGACTTATATTATCGATTAAATGTGGTGTCCATACACATGCCGCCACTGAGAAAAATGGGAGACGATGTCCTTGTCATTGCAGAACACCTCATTAAGGTGCACAATGGTGAATTGAAAAAGCATGTTCAGGGATTGACGGCGGCGGCCAGGAAGAAACTGTGTGACTATTCATGGCCGGGAAACGTGCGCGAATTAAACAACTGCATTGAACGGGCGATGATTTTCTGCGAAAATAAACAGATTGGCGCCAAAGATCTGGTGATCATGCCGGCCGAAGTCCATACGTCTCCCTCCGAATGGGTGGTCCCTGCTGAAGGATTGAACTTAAGAGAAGTTGAACGTAAATTGATCGCATCCGCCATGGATCGCTGCGGCGATAATAAAGCCCGGGCGGCGCGCCTGCTGGGACTGACGCGGGATACACTTCGGTATCGGCTGGAAAAATATCAGATGGAGTAAATTTTAAATATGGCTGGAGCTGTACCATGACAGATTATCGTGTCAAGGGGTTTGCGCTGGCGGGCGGGGCGGCCGGCATCAAACCTGATCGGAAAAAAGACCTGGGGCTGATTATCAGCGACACGCCGGCCAGCGTTGCCGGTGTTTTTACCCGCAACCAGATTCAGGCCGCACCGGTGGTCTTGGACCGTCGGCGAGTGGC
>Ga0256846_1000131_pt1 | contig 32996 bp, 31 predicted proteins | sample TevniametaG_FD_189098 | JGI IMG/M metagenome (GOLD analysis project Ga0256846, IMG submission 189098) | Tube worm associated microbial communities from hydrothermal vent at the East Pacific Rise, Pacific Ocean - Tevnia | ecosystem: Host-associated > Annelida > Integument > Unclassified ...
TCGGTCTGTTCAACGGGATGAGCCCGCGGGTGCACCCCCTGGCGCTGGGGCGGATTCTGTCCCGGATCTGCTTTGGCTCGCCGCTGAACATCGCCGCCTCCCTGGCCAATCCCGCCCGGCCGACCACTGCCGTGCGCGGGGTGTATACGCCGGCCCTGCTTCGGCCGGTGGCGGAAGTGATGCAGACCATCGGCTATACAGACGCGATCGTCCTTTACGGGGCCATCGAAGACAGTGCCGCCGGCATGGACGAAGCCTCCGTGTGCGGCCCCACCACCGCCATCCATCTGATCGATGGTACGTTCAGCGAGCTGGCCCTGACGCCGGAAAGCGCGGGCCTGGCACACCACGATCCGGCGGCCATTGCCGCCGATCCGGACCGTCATTCAGCAGCGGTTAATATGGTGCGCCTGCTGGCGGGAAAAGGCCACCCGGCCCGGCAGGCGGCAACCATCTTAAACAGCGCCCTGATTTTCTACGTTAAAAAAATGGTGGCCACGATTCCCGAAGGTGTTGCCAGGGCTGCCGATATTCTCCAGTCGGGCCGGGCCCTGGAGCGACTGGCGCAGTGGGTGGCCGCCCAGAACCGGGCGCCGGCCGGGGGGCGGCAGAAACTGGACGACCTGAAAAAAGAAGCCGGGGTGTTGTAATGGACGTCCTTCTCACCATCAAATCCGGCAACGACTACTTCCGTTTTGCCGGGCAGGATTACGCGGCATGTTCTTTTGCAAAAGCCTCGGTTTTTCCGCCTGACCAGATTGATACGGTCCGGGCTCACCTGGCGGCTCTGAAAAAGGACGGCATTGCCGATGCGCGGATCGTCCAGCTGACCATCACCGAAACAGTGTATCCGGAGGCGGCCCCATGAAACTGCTGCTGACCCGCTGCGGCCGGCTCGACCGGGTCGAAGACGGCCCGCCAACCGTCCCCGGCCCCGGCCAGGTGCTGCTGACCGTGGACTATTGCGCCATCTGCCGGACCGACGCCAAGATGTGGCAGCAGGGACACCGTGACCTGGCGCTGCCCCGGGTGCCCGGTCATGAGATTGCCGGGCACGATGCCGCCGGCCGCCGCTTTACGGTCTGGCCGGGCCAGGCCTGCGGATACTGCCGCTACTGCAAATCCGGCCGTGAAAATCTGTGTGAAAAAATGCGCGTCATCGGTTTTCATTCCGACGGCGGTTTTGCCCGCCATGTGATCGTCCCGCGGGACAGCCTGATTCCTGCTGATACGGATATCGACACCCATTATCTGACCTTTGCCGAACCGGCGGCCTGCGTTTTCAACGGCCTGTCGCAGTTCTCTGTCCTGCCGGCACCCCGGATCATCATCTACGGCGGGGGCGTCATGGGGATGATCGCTGCGCTGATCTGCCGGGAACAGGGGGGGCGGGTGACTGTTATTGAACGCAACCAGCGCAAAATTTCCCGCCTGCAGCCGTTTTGTACGGCCAATGCCATCGAGATCTGCAAAGACACGACCGCTGCCGATTTTGATCTGGCCCTGAACTGCTGCGATTCGCCCATTGCTTTTTCGCTGTGCATCTCCAAGCTGGGCAAGGGCGGCCGCCTGATCTACTTCAGCGGTCTTGAAAAGAACAATGAAATCGGAACCAATCTTTTAAATCTCATCCATTACAAAGAGCTGCGGATCCATGGCGCCTACGGCCCCTGCAGACGCCACATGCGCAAGGGGGTCGCCTTCTGCACCCGCCAGCAGGCCAGTCTGGGCAAGCTGGTCGAAAAGATCATCCTGCCGGAAGACGTCCCGTCGGTCATGGCATCCGTCCTGGCCGGCGATACCTTGAAATATATTATTACGTTTGAAAAAGAGGAAATGAAAATGCGCGTTACCCCCCCTGTTCAGCCGGATATCCATGCAGAAAAGAACCGGCCCCGTCCGGCCCTTTCCCCGTTCCTTCAGGAACTGACCGGATCCATTTCGCCGATAACCACTGATGCCCGGGACCAGGCCCAGCACAAGGTCGACCTGAAAACCAAGCCTCTGGGCGCGCTGGGGAAGATCGAAGCGCTCGCCGTTCAGATCAGCGCCCTCCAGAACGATCTTAATCCAGCGGTTGACGGCAGACGGCTCTTTGTTTTTGCCGGTGACCACGGGATTGTCGAAGAGGGCGTCTCGGCGTTTCCCGCCAAAGTCACCGTGCAGATGGTGGAAAATTTTCTGGCTGGCGGGGCGGCCATCAACACGTTCTGCCGCCATTACGGCATTGAGCTGTTTGTCGTCGACATGGGCGTTAACGGCGAGTTTGACGATCATCCCATGCTGCTTAAGAAAAAGGTCGCGCCCGGCACCCGGAACTTTGCCATTCAGGATGCGATGACCCGCGACGATGCGTTACGGGCCATGGAAAACGGCGCCCGGGTGTTCCTCGAAAAAAACCGGATCGCCCGGTGTGATCTTGTCGGAATGGGCGAGATGGGCATCGGCAACACCACCAGCGCCACGGCCATTATCTGCGCGGCATCGGGCCTTTCACCGGCCCGGCTGGCAGGCAGGGGGACGGGCGTGGATGACAGGGGTCTTAAGCGCAAGATCGAAGTTATCGATAAAGCCCTGGCCCTGCATCCGGTGGATGCGGAAGACGGTCTCGCCCTTCTGGCCGCCCTGGGCGGCTATGAACTGGGCGGTATCTGCGGGGCGGTCCTTGCCGCCGCGTCTCAATCCTGCGCCGTTGTTCTGGACGGTATTATTTCCACGGCCGCCGGGCTGATCGCCTATCTGATCTGCCCGCAGGTGGGAGATTATCTGATCGCCGGTCATCAATCCGTTGAGATCGGCCAGCGGACCGCCCTGGATATCATGGGCCTGGCCCCGGTGGTTGATCTGGACATGCGTCTCGGCGAAGGGACCGGCGCAGCCATCACCATGAACCTGGCGGATCTTGCCTGCCGGATGATGCGGGAAATGGCAAGTTTTGAGGATGCGGGGGTAGACAGCGGGGACATTGAATAAAGGGAAGGGCCGGCGGGGAAGGGTATTCACTGCGTGGCCATTTTAAACCAAATACCTCTGCCCTGTACCGTTGCCGTGCCGCCATTGGGCGTGCGCCGGGGCAGAGAGCGTCGTTCAATATAGACAGGTTGTGTGTAATTATCTATAATTACGTATAAAAATAAAATCTTGTCGTTTTATCTTTCATTCGGTACAATATGACGAAAAAATACTAACCGGGCTGGAGAATATCATGCGCTGGAGAAACGCTCGAAGAAGTTCAAATGTAGAAGACCGGCGGCGGCTGCGAATACCCGGCGGAAAAAAAGGGGGCGGCATCGGCATCCTGCTGCTGGCGCTTATCGGCATGTATTTCGGTATTGATCCGTCGTTTATCATGAATCTGGGCGGAAACATGCAGTCGGCGCCCGCCCGCAGTGTTCAAACAGCGCGGTCGGACGTTCAGGATCAACAGGCTGAATTTATTTCCGTTGTACTGGCGGACACGGAAGATGTCTGGTCCCAGGTTTTCAGGGAAATGGGAGGCACATACCGGAAACCGACGCTTGTCCTTTTCAGCGGATCCGCCCAGTCGGCCTGCGGACTCGCCCAGGCCGCCACGGGGCCATTCTATTGTCCGGGCGACCAGAAGGTCTATATCGATCTGGCTTTTTACAACGATTTGAAAAACCAGCTGGGATCGCCGGGCGATTTTGCCCAGGCCTACGTTGTGGCCCATGAGATCGGCCACCATGTGCAGAAACAACTGGGCGTTATGGACCAGGTGCATGACTTGCAGCGCCGGTTATCCAAAAAAGAGTACAACAGGGTGTCTGTCCGCCTGGAACTGCAGGCGGATTGCTTTGCCGGCGTCTGGGCCAACCGGGCCAACAGGATGCGCAATATCCTGGAACCGGGCGATATCGAAGAGGCGCTGAATACCGCCAGCCACATCGGCGACGATCGGCTGCAGAAGCAGTCCCGCGGCTACATTACGCCGGATTCTTTCACTCACGGAACATCCGAGCAGCGGGTTCGCTGGTTCAGGCAGGGCTTCTCATCCGGTGACATCCACGCCTGCGACACTTTCAACGCCCGCAATCTCTAGCGTGTTTCTTCCCACCACGAAACAGGAAATGGAAAAGCTGGGATGGGAAACGCTGGATGTCATTCTGGTCACCGGTGATGCCTATATTGACTCTCCTTTCATCGGTGTTGCCGTCATCGGCCAGGTGCTTCTGGATAAGGGCTACAAGGTGGGCATTATTGCCCAGCCGGATCCGGGATCGGATAAAGATATCACCCGGCTGGGGAAACCGTCTCTTTTCTGGGGCATATCCGGCGGCGCCATTGATTCCATGGTGGCCAATTACACGGCTTCCAAAAAAAGGAGAAAGAGAGATGATTATACGCCGGGAGGCATCAATAACAAACGCCCGGACCGGGCGGTGATTGCGTATACCAATCTCGTCAAAAGATATTTCAAATCATCCGTTCCGATTGTTATTGGCGGTATTGAGGCCAGTCTGCGACGGATTGCCCACTATGACTTCTGGTCCAATAAAATTCGAAGATCCATTCTTTTTGATTCAAAAGCCGATTATCTCGTTTTCGGCATGGGAGAAAAATCAGTTGTTCAACTGGCGGCGTGTCTAAAGGACAAGCGTGATGTCAGAGACATCAAAGGGCTGGGGTATATTTCCAAAACGATTGCGGCACCTTCGGTTATGCTCCCCTCCTTCGAGGCCGTTTCTGCAGATAAAAACAAGTTTATAGACAGCTTTCATCTATTTTACGAGAACAACGATGCCATTACGGCAAAAAGAATTGTCCAGCCGCACGGCAATAGATATCTTGTTTTAAATCCGGCGCAGGATCCGCTTTCAACCGGGGAACTTGATCGCGTTTATGACCTTCATTTCGAAAGAGACCTCCACCCCTGGTATAAAAAATCCGGCGCCGTTAACGCGCTCACGACGATAAGGTTTTCCATTGCCGCGCACAGGGGATGCTATGGGCAGTGCCATTTCTGCGCTATCAGTGTTCACGAAGGCACAACCGTTACATGGCGCAGCGAAAATTCGATTCTTAAGGAAGCCGTGATATTGTCAAAGCTGAAAGATTTTAAGGGAAATATTCACGACGTTGGCGGTCCCACGGCCAACATGTATGGTTTTGAATGCGGCAAAAAACGGCGGCATGGCATCTGCCGGGAAAAAAGATGTCTTTTTCCAACAGTCTGCAAAAGCCTGAAACCCGACCATGCCTCCCAGATAAAACTTCTCGATAAAATACGGGCGCTGGACGGGATTAAAAATGTCTTCATCAGTTCAGGTGTCAGACACGATCTCATCCTGGCCGACCGAAAGTACGGGCATAAATACCTGTCAAAAATTGCTGCCAGTCATGTTTCAGGCCAGATGAAACTGGCCCCTGAGCACTGCCAGGAGAATGTTTTACGGCTCATGGGTAAGCCGGATGTGTCATCGCTGCTTGCGTTCAGGGAAGTATTTTTCAAGCTGTCCGAGAAAATTGGAAAAAAACAGTTTCTGACATATTATTTAATTGCGGCCCATCCCGGGTGTACCCGGACGGATATGAAGCAGCTTAAAATTTTCACAAAAAAACGACTGAGAATCAATCCGCGCCAGGTCCAGATTTTCACGCCAACCCCGTCAACGTATTCAACGCTTATGTATTATACTGAGAAGGATCCGTTTACCCGGGCACATATTTTTGTTGAGAAAAACCACAGGGCCAGAGAAATCCAGAAGCGGATCCTCATCTGAGAGGCCGGTGATTTAATTTCCATTGAATCCCGTATCGCCAATTGCCCGGCCGGCGGCCGGATCGGTTCTGCGGGGTATGTTTTCAGCGAATGTCTCTTTTTCCTGCGAAATACATTGAACCTTTATGACGATAGTATTTACCGGATATCGCAGTAAAAAAGCTTTGCAAACCGTCTGGATTCAGATACAATCACTGATTTGCATAGCCCGGAATTTCACTTGCCCCGGATTTTCGGATAACCCTAATCTATTTGGAGCATTAACATGGACTACTCCTCAGAAGTGGAAAAAATGTACTGCATTGCCCAGGGACCCAATCATGGTCCGGCGCCCATTCCCCAGGAAGGCCGGTGGAACAAGGTTCGCCAGATCACCGATATCAGTGGACTGACCCACGGCGTGGGGTGGTGCGCGCCGCAGCAGGGCGCCTGCAAACTGACCCTGAACATAAAAAAAGGCGTCATCGAAGAGGCGCTCGTTGAGACGATCGGCTGTACGGGCATGACCCATTCGGCGGCCATGGCCTCGGAGATCCTGCCTGGCAAAACCATCCTCGAAGCGCTCAATGTGGATCTGGTCTGCGACGCCATCAACACGGCCATGCGCGAACTTTTTCTTCAGATCAGTTATGGCCGCAGTCAATCCGCCTTTTCAGAGGGCGGTTTGCTCGTGGGCGCGGGCCTGGAGGATCTCGGCAAGGGACTGCGTACTGTGACCGGTACCATGTACGGTACCAGCGTAAAGGGCCCCCGTTATCTCGAAATGGCCGAGGGCTATGTCTGGGAGATTGGCCTGGATGCGAATGACGAAATCTGTGGCTACAAGTTCGTCAATCTGGGCCGGATGATGGACATGATCAAGGATGGCATGGATGCGGGACAGGCTCTGGAGAAAGCGACCGGCACTTACGGGCGCTTTAATGATGCGGTTAAAACCATTGATCCGCGCAAAGAATAAGGAGAGGCCCATGGCTCTTTTTGAAGGATACAAACGAAGAATCGATAAAATAAATCACGTACTGGCCGAATATGGTATTGCCGACCCCGGCGAGGCGAAACAGATCTGTACTGATGCGGGCGTGGACGTGTACACCCTTGTCAGGGAAGTGCAGCCGATCTGTTTCGAAAACGCCTGCTGGGCCTATATTGTCGGCGCGGCCATTGCCATTAAAAAGGGGCTGGCCAGAGCAGAAGAAATTGCCCCGGCCCTGGGCATCGGACTGCAGGCCTTCTGCATCCCCGGATCCGTGGCGGACGACCGCAAGGTGGGGATCGGCCACGGCAACCTGGCCGGCATGCTCCTGGCGGAAAAGACGCGCTGCTTTGCCTTTATTGCCGGGCACGAATCTTTTGCCGCGGCTGAAGGCGCCATCGGCATTGCCCGGTCGGCCAACCGGGTACGGACCGATCCGCTGCGGGTGATTTTAAACGGCCTGGGCAAGGATGCCGCATATATCATTTCTCGGATCAACGGGTTTACCTATGTGAAGACCCGGTTCGACTACAAGACCGGTGAACTGCACGTGGTGGAACGCCGGGCTTTTTCCGACGGCGAACGGGCCGCGGTCAACTGTTATGGCGCTGATGACGTGCGCGAGGGGGTGGCCATCAATCATGTCGAGGGCGTGGACGTATCGATTACCGGCAATTCCACCAACCCGACCCGCTTCCAGCACCCGGTGGCCGGCACCTACAAAAAAGAGTGCGGTGAGCAGGGCAAAACTTACTTTTCCGTGGCGTCGGGGGGTGGCACCGGCCGGACCCTGCATCCGGATAATATGGCCGCCGGCCCGGCATCCTACGGCATGACCGATACCATGGGCCGCATGCACTGTGATGCCCAGTTTGCCGGTTCTTCTTCCGTACCCGCTCATGTGGAGATGATGGGCTTTATCGGCATGGGCAACAACCCCATGGTCGGCGCATCCGTGGCCGTGGCCGTGGCCCTGCAGCAGGCACTGGCCTGATTTTTGTGTCAGCTCAGTGGTCATGCCTTATGGTTTTGACTGATGTGTAAATAGAAGATCAGGAGGAAACCGCCGGTTTCTCCACGGAAAGGACGCCATGTTCAGAAAAAAGCACACCCATGCCACCGGATTTCCCAGCCGTTCGGAATTGCTGCACGACCCCGCGCTCAACAAGGGAACGGCGTTTACCGATGCCGAACGCGATGCGCTGGGCATCCGCGGGCTGCTGCCGCCGCGGGTCTCCACTCAATCGCAGCAGGTCATGCGGGTCATGGGCAATTATCGCAAAAAACCGACGGACATCGAACGGTATATTTTCCTGGTATCACTCCAGACGCGCAATGAAGCCCTTTTTTACCGGCTGCTCATCGACCATATCACCGAAATGATGCCCATTGTCTACACGCCCACGGTGGGCCAGGCCTGCCTGGAGTACGGTCATATCTTCCGGAAACCGCGGGGACTGTATATTGCGGCCGAAGACCGTGGACATGTTGAAGATATTCTCTGGAACTGGTTTGAAGAAGACGTGCGGGTAATTGTTGTTACCGATGGCGAACGGATCCTGGGTCTGGGGGACCAGGGCGCGGACGGCATGGGCATCCCGGTGGGCAAGCTGGCCCTGTATTCGGCCTGCGGCGGGATCCCGCCGGCCAATACGCTGCCGATTACTCTGGATGTCGGCACCAATAATGAGACACTGCGCAACGATCCGCTCTATGTGGGCCGGCCACACCCCCGCATTACCGGGCAGGCGTACGACGATTTTATTGATGAATTTATCGCCGCGGTACGCGAAGTTTTCCCGCGGGCCCTTATCCAGTTTGAAGATTTTGCCAATCACAATGCGTTTCGCCTGCTGCACAGATACAGGGATACGCTTCCCTGTTTCAACGATGATATTCAGGGCACTGCGGCGGTGACGCTGGCCGGGCTTTACTCTTCTTTACGCATTACCGGCGGGCGTCTGCGCGACCAGACAATTCTCTTTCAGGGGGCGGGGGAAGCCGGCATAGGGATCGGCAGCCTGATTGTTTCGGCCATGGAGCGGGAGGGAGTGAGCCGCCGGGAAGCCTGCCGCCGCGTATGGTTTCTGGACTCGAAAGGATTGGTGGTCAGCAGCCGTCAGGATCTGGCGAGCCACAAGCGTCAGTTTGCCCATGACCACCCACCGATAGATAACCTGCTGGATGCGGTTCGGACGCTTAAACCCAATGCGCTCATCGGCGTTTCGGCCAGCCCGCAGTCGTTTACCTGCGATGTCATTGAACTCATGGGCCGCAATCACAAGCGACCGATTATTTTTCCCCTGTCCAATCCCACGTCCAGATCCGAATGTACGGCCGAACAGGCCTATCGCGGTACCGACGGCCGGGCGATCTTTGCCAGTGGCAGCCCTTTTGCACCGGTTAAAATCAACGGCAAGGTCCTGCATCCCGGTCAGAGCAATAATGTCTATATTTTTCCCGGCATCGGACTGGGCGTGACCGCCTGCCGGGCGTCTTATATCAGCGATACCATGTTTTTTGAAGCGGCCCGGACGCTGTCCGAGCTGGCCTCACCCGAGGATTTACGCGAGGGGAACCCATTCCCGCCACTGTCTGACATCCGGGACGTATCGGCCCGGATCGCCGCTGCCGTGGCCCGGGTGGCCTACGATGAGGGGTGGGCGCAGCGACCGCATCCCGGTAATATTTTGAAAGAGATTCAGGACAATATGTACGTTCCCGAATACACCCGCTATGTTTAGCCGGAAATGACATGGCCGGGCGGTAGACAGCTGAACAAAGGGGCATGATGCCGGACGCTGTTTATTTGATGACCTTGCGCAGGTTGATGAAATCGCTTCGGTCAAAATCCATGGTCTGGAAGAATGACAGGAGATCGGTTGAGTTCCAGCGGACCGATGTATAAACGTTTTTGATGCCCTGGGCCTTGTAACAGCGGAAAATATCCCTGGCCATCAATTCGCCGATACCCTGGCCCATATGCCGGGGGTCAACGCCGAGCGTGGCGATCCAGGCACTTTTTGAAATGCCGAATCCCATGGTCAGAATATAGCTGATCATGAATCCGATAACCTGGTTGTCCTGTTCGGCGACCACGCAGGCATCCTCTTTACGGCGGGCATGGGTTTCAATGATGCGGTCAAAATCATCATCGATCGTCTGCTGGATGATGTCTCCATATATCTGTTTGATGGCCGGCGCATCAGCCACGGACAATTCCCGGACCTGAATTTTTTTCACGATTAAACCTCTCTTGTATCTGCGATTTGCTGGCGGAGAAATCTCTCACCGTGCGAATTCTAACGGATTAATCAATCCGAATAATCTTAACATCGTGACCGACCCAGTTTGGCGGCAGATAAACCCTGCCACTGTTGCCGCTTGATTTTACTTTTTTTTCAATCATCTCTTCACCCCAGATCTCAAATTTTACTTTATTTTGATTGGGGACATTCGTATTATTGTTATTCGCTGGTTTTGTTTCTTTCGGCATGGGAGGTTGCCTCATAAAAAATCAATGGGTTCACGTCAAAGTTGCCGGTTGTATTTCAGCTCCGAATCTGATCCAGGCAGTATGCGCTGTGACCGTCATTGGCAGGCATTTTGTCAGGGCGGGGGAGCAGGCCCCCGGTCAAGCCCGAAGCAGGCGCAGCAATCGAAAAATAATCTGAAATGCATAAAAACAGATAAAATACCATTGTCGGCGCTTTGGGTCAAGCTGTTTTTTAGCTGTATTGTAGCCTTAACGGTTTGCACGGATATGACGCAAGCGGTAAAATCACCCGCGCCCGCAAACGGATGATACATGTTTTTCAAAACCATATATAGACCGATAAAGCGTTTTAAAAGCGTGACGTTAAAGACAGTTTCCACTTGACACCATGAAGACAGGGCGATTAATTAATCACCGTCTGCCAATGATATTATAATTTCCAGGAGGACATGCATGATGAAGGATAAAAAGGACGTTTTGGACGATCTGCTCAATAATGCGGTTGTTCGTGAAGTAACGGCATCAATGAATCCCGCGTTAATCGAAAGACGTTCTTACTGCCCGCCAAGATGCCGGGCTTTTGAAGCGGAATACACCCGGGCCTCCGCGGACCGGGAGGTCCGGTTTGTCGTGGACGGCGAGGCGGCCAGACAGTTGCCCGATATGGTTGACAACCCGTTGCTGCGTATTCAGGCGGCCGATACGCCAGACGAAGCGCTGGTGCAGCAATACCGGCGCCGGCGAACGATCGGCATCGTTTTTTCCGGCGGTCCGGCACCCGGCGGGCACAATGTGATCGCCGCGCTGTTCGATGCCGCCCGCGCCGCCAACCCCGATAACCGCATACTGGGATTTCTCCTGGGGCCGGACGGGATTATTGATGGCCAGGCCATCGAAATAACGGCGGAGCGGGTACAGGCCTATCGAAACCTGGGCGGATTTGGAATGATCAAAACCGGGCGGACGAAAATTGATACCAGTGAAAAAATGTCATTGTCCAGAAAAACATGCCGGCAGCTGGGGCTCGATGCACTCGTGGTGGTGGGCGGCGATGATTCCAACACCAATGCCGCATTTCTGGCCCAGGAAATGGCCGGCGATGGTATCCAGGTGATCGGCGTGCCCAAGACGATTGACGGGGATGTGCAGGTCCGCGATGCCGACGGCCGGGTTCTGTGTGCCATGTCGTTCGGATTCCATACGGCGGCGCGCGCATTTTCCCAGCAGATTGCCAACCTGTGCACCGACTGCAATTCAGATATGAAATACTGGCATATCTGCAAGGTCATGGGGCGCTCGGCCAGCCACCTGGCCCTCGAAGTGGCCCTGCAGACGCATGCCAACATGACCCTGATCGGAGAAGATCTGGCCGAATATGTTGACGCGGAAAAGCTTGCCGCTGCAGCGGCCGGAAACGGCGGAACAGACTACAGCGCCTACGGAATGACCCTGCGCCACCTCTCCCGGATTATCTGTAACGGGATCGTCCGGCGGGCCGCCGTGGGAAAAAACTGCGGCGTCCTGGTCATTCCCGAGGGGGTTCTTGAGTTTATTAATGAAATCCAAGTGTTTATCATTAAGCTGAACGCAATTATCGCCGATTATAACCAGACCCACGACCGGGATTTTCATCAGGCTTTCCCCGGACTGGCGGATAAGCTCGACTATCTCCGGGAGCTGTCCCGTCGCCTCCGGCACGAAGGCAGCGTCAATATCTGGAACCGCGATGACGATGAACTGTTCAACGACATCCCGGCATTTTTTCAGGAAGGGCTGCTGACAGAGCGGGACTCGCACGGTAATTTTCAGTTCTCACTTGTGGAGACCGACCGGATCATTATGGGCATGGTGCGGGATCATCTCGATGTGCTGCGGGAAAAAGGCGTCTATCGGAAGGGTATTCGCCGGACGTTTTTCATGGATCTGTTTCAGCGTGACGGCATGGATCCGGCCGCGTATGGCCCGGTTCTTTTTTCCAATTATCCCGAAGATGCCCCGTATCTTCTGGCCAGACCGGAGATTATTTCGGTCAAAACCCTGACCCGGGCCGTTGAAAAGGCGAAGCTGATCGCCCCGGGCGGCGCTCTTCCCGCGGCAGTTAAAAAAATATACGAACAGACGGTGCCCAAGTTTAAAACCCAGACCCATTTTTACGGGTACGATGGCAGGGGCAGCAGCCCGACGGAGTTTGACTGCCGCTATACCTACAACCTGGGGCTGACGGTTTTCAGCCTCATTGCCAATGGCGCCACCGGTCAGATGGCATCTATCCTGAACCTGGAAAAAGATTTTTCCCAGTGGACGCCCATCGGGATCCCCATCGCGCCGCTGATGCACCTTGAAGAGCGCAAGGGAAAGCTGTCCCTGGTTCTGGAAAAAAGTCTGGTGGACCTGAATTCGCCGGCTTTCGGGGTGGTGAAAGCCTGCCGCGAGAAGTGGCTGGCCGCCGTGCCCGGCGATGATGATTACCGGCTGCCGGGGCCGATTCATTTTGCCGGCGCCAGCGAGGAAACCCACCCCATCACCCTGGTGTTAAACGATCTGACACCCGGTGGCGAGGGGCGTGGATGATCCGGGTTGTTTTTATCTGCACGGCAAACATCTGCCGCAGCCCCATGGCCGAGGGACTGCTGAGGCATCACTGGAAAAAATGGGGCCAGGATCAGGTAACCACGGGCCGCCGCCGTCTTTTGGTGACCTCCATGGGTATCCAGATGATCAGCGGCGAACCGGCCTCGCCCCATGCGGTGGCAGTATGCGCCGAGGCCGGGGTGGATATTTCCGCGCACCGGTCGCAGGCGCTGGATTCAGAAGAATTACAACGGGCGGACCTGATTCTCACCATGACGCGGTCGCATAAAATCACCTGCAGCTGCTGGCGCCGTCGATAAAAGATAAAATATTTATGCTCACCTGCTGGCCGCGGGAGAATCCGCGCCGGCAGTCTATCCCTGATCCCATCGGTCGGTCCCTGCAGCACTATCGAAAAATTTTTACCTTGATCGATGCGCATGTCACGCGCATTATCCCCCATCTGGCGCTATGATCCGCAATGAACCTGATCACGGATACAATCCAGACATTCCCCACCTTTGAAATGCGCGAAGCCGCCTTCCGCGGATCCGTTGCCGCATTGCTGCCCCGAAGCCATGCGGGCCCTGGCGCGTTCTGGAAGGATTTTTCAAGAATTATCGGTACAGTGGAAGATCACCGGCTGGCCGGTGAAGTGGCCTATGTGACGGCCAATCCCCGGGATTGCCTGGCCTTCAGCACGCCCCGCCAGGTCCTGATGGCGGCCCGTATGCAGGGGGGCGGCCCTGTTCCGGGACGGAGTCCGAAAATGACGGTGCCGGAAACCGCCCGGAAATTTAATCTCGACCGCAATCTGGATCAGCCGATCCGGACCCTGTCCGGCGGCGAAACGGTTCGGCTGGCCCTGGCCAAGGTCTATGCTTTATCGGCCGCCGTCGGCCAACTGGCCATGGCCAGTCCATTCTGCTGGCTCGACCGGGAGAGCCGGGGCTGTCTCGATTGTGTTTTATCTGCCTATCGGCAGCGGGAAATACCGGTCAGCCTTTTTACCCTGGACGGTGAGGAGGACACGCGGCAATTATCGGCAAATGAAGATCTGGGGCCGGACTGGCAGGCATCCGAGCCGTTTCAGCTCACCGCCGGCAAGGTGCGTCTGACACTGGGATCCCCCCTGACCGCGTTTGATCTGCCGCCGCCCGAAGTGCGGGTAGATGATTTTAATGCCGATCTGTCTTCGCCCTGCCTGTGGGTAGGCGGCAATGGTATGGGGAAAAGTCTTCTGGCCCGGGTACTGGCCGCCGCAATACCGCACCAGGGGGAATTCCGGATCATAAATCCAACGAATAAAAATAGTATAAGATTGATATTTCAAGATGTTAATACGCAAACACTTATGCGTTCATTTAATATGCTCGGCACGGACTCGGATCATGCCGACACCGTTGATATCTATCGCCGGATGATATCGATGTACAATGACCTGGACCAGTCCGGCTCCGTTCGCCCATCCGGACCGGGCGATGATGCCCTGCCCACGATTTTTGAAACCAAAGCAATGCTGGTAGCGGTCCGGCTGGCCCGGTTGCCGGGTGCCCTCATCCTTGACGAACCGGACTGGGGCCTGTCCCGGACGGCGGCCGTTGCATTTGTGGGGGCGGTGGTCAATGTGGCGCACCAGCTGAATGTCCCGGTGATTCTGATTACCCATAAACCCTGGTGGCATCGGGTGGTCGGCAGCCGGCTGAAGATACGGAAAACCCGGGTGGAAATGGCCGGGGGCAGGGTGGCCGGTTTTCATATTCAACTGAAAGAATACACCGATGATGCGTCTTAACTGGCGGATAAAACTGTTGGTATTGCTTATTCTGGCAATCCCGGCGTTTTCGGGGCTGCCACTGAAAATGTTTGATCAGATCGTCCTTGCGGGCATCACGCGGGGGTGGCTTGGATACAGTTTCGTCACCCACAGCATCCTGGCGCTGGTTCTGGGGCCGGCCCTGTGGGCGATCTGTCTGTCCATTTCGGTGGCGATCATGCTGCCGGTGGTTTTTGGCGGCGCAACCATTTCCTATCTGCTGTATCTTTTCGGTATCGGGGAAGCCATCGGTCCCTTTGGTTACAGCGCCCATTATCTGTCGCTGAGCCTGACGATGCTGACCGTTATCCCGCTGGCCAACGGCCTGATCGCCGTGCTTCCGCTCAACCGCATTGAAAATCGGCTGCTGACCCGGGAGGACGGGGTCCGTTTTTACGAAAAAGCCGCCCTGATGTTTATCCGGGTCTTCACACATATCGTTTTTTTTGTTATTCCCAACGTGCTGGAAATCATGCGGGAAGAACGCCGGCAGCAGTACCCGGGCGATGCGACCCTGCCGATTCGGCGGCGAATTGCCGCTGCGGTGCGAACCCTCATTTATTTTGGCGTGGGCGGCATCTGTGCGTCGGTACAATATATCCCGCTGTGGGCAGATGAGATTGCCGCGCTTCCCGATCGGGCGCCATCAAAAAATACCTTAAAAAACTAAGGAAATGTAATGACACAACAGACACAACAGAAACAGCTGCTCACCATTGGCATAGTTGCCGCTTATGCCACACTGGCTTTTGTCGGAACAACCGTTATCCGGATTCCCATTCCGGCCACCGGCGGATATTTCAACCTGGGTGACACCTTCGTCATGGCGGCCGCCCTGCTTCACGGCCCCTTGATCGGCGGTGCCGTCGGTCTGATCGGTCCGGCCATGGCCGATGCCATCGGGTTCCCGCAGTTTATACTGGCCACGGCGGTCGTCAAGGGGATCGAAGGGATTGTGGTGGGCGTCATTGGATATCGAACGGGAAGCCACCGGACGCTGTCCATGACCATGGCCGCCCTGGGCGCCGGAATTATCGTGCTGGTGGGCGGGTATTATCTGTTTGAGGCGATTGTTTATCCGGCACTGGCCCAAAAGGTGCCTTTTTATGGCGTGACCGATGCCAAGGCGGCTCTGGCGGAAATCGGCCCCAATCTGCTTCAGGGTATCCTGAGCGCTGTGATTGCCTTTGGCATCTGGCGGATTTTCAGGGGCGGCCGGAAATAGCGCCGCTGTCCGCGGCTGGGATGGCCTCTTGCCGCTAACCGGGAATATGAACCAGGCAGGATGCCGGGACGATCCGGCATTTTTTCGCGATGTGCGGCAACTCGTCTGCCAGGACGCGGAGGGTTTCCTTGTGCGGGTGGCCGATGCCGATGGCACTGCCATGTTTTACGGCCAGGCGAACCAGTTGCGCCAGCTGGTTTTTGATTTTTCCCGGGACCAGCTGATTGTCTAGAAAAACGGTTCGCTGGGCAAAGGGGAGCTTCAACCGGTGGGCCAGCCGGCGGCAGACCGTTTTGTTGGCCGTGCGGCTGTCGATAAAAAAGAGCCCCCGCTGCTTGATTGCTGACAGCACCGGGTACATCTCGTCGGAATGGGCGGTGAATTTGGATCCCATATGGTTGTTGACGCCGACGGCCTGGGGAACCGCGTTGAGGGCATCGGTCAGCCGTTGCGTGATTTCCTCAACGCTCATGGATGTCAGCAGCGCGCCGGGGCCGGGGTTGACGTGTGGGTACTCCATCGGTTCCATGGGCAGGTGCAGCATCACTTCCCGGTGCCGGCCGATAATTTTTTGAACGGCCTGCCGGTGGAAATGGGAAAAGGGCAGCACCGAAAACGTCAGCGGCTGCCCCAGGGCCAGCAGCTGATCCACCTTCTTCAGGCTATGCCCGATATCATCGATAATAATGACAATGCGGGGGTGTCGATGCTCTCCGGAGCCGCACGCGCCTGACGGTGTTGTCTCCCCGGTAATCTCCGGTGAAGATGCTGTGTCGTCCACCGGTGGCATCACATCCGCCGGTGGAAAAATTTCGTAAATCGGAACGTCTGCCGGTGATGGCGCTGCGTCCTCTGTCCGGTCGGGAAGGGGGGGCGGGGGCGTCGGGTTGTGGGGCCGGGAGGTCGGCACGGCCGGTTTATGGAAAATGGCCGGCATTTTCCACGGCAACAGCCGCTCGGCCGCCAGCCCGATCAGCAGGACGGTCAGTATCAATATGGTGAGCCCGACAGCCGCCCGCAGGGCGGTTGATCTGGCAAACAGATTTCCCGGTGTTCGCTTCTTCAGACTGGCCGGCGCTTTGGCCGGCCGTTTTCTAGTGGCCATTTCGGGCTATGACTGGCTGAACAGATTATAACCGATCAAAATTTCCAGCGCACGCATGACCTGGTTGTCGGTCCGGAGTTTTTCGGCCACTGTCAGGCTCTTGGATTTGTCCTTTGATTTATCCTTTCCGGCGGCCTTCTTTTTGTTGTCTTTGGCCGCAGGCTGGTCGCTTTTTTTATCCGATTGCCCGGGTTCGGCGTTGAGATGGTTCTTCAGGTCTTTTTCTTTGAACATCCGCCGGTCTTTTTGATCCGCCGTTGCTTCAGCCAGCTGGCGTTCCGATACAACAATGTCCGGCTGGATACCCTTGGCCTGAATGGAGCGTCCGCTGGGGGTATAATAGCGGGCAATCGTCAGCTTCAGGCCGTACCCGCCCATCAGTCTTTCCAGGTTTTGAACGGATCCCTTGCCAAAGGAAGTTGTGCCGAGAATCAATGCCCGTTTCTGGTCCTGGAGCGCACCGGCAACAATCTCTGATGCGCTGGCGCTCCCGCCGTTGATCAAAATGACGATGGGATACGGTTTTTCGGTGCCGTCCTGCCGGGCCTTGAATTCCCGGGTATTTTGAGGCAGCCGCCCCTTGATGGAAAGAATCAGGCCGTCTTTGAGAAAGAGGTCGGACACATCGATCGCCTGGCTCAACAGACCGCCGGGATTGTCCCGCAGGTCAATAATCAGGCCTTTTAAGGGCGTGGATCTGTTCAGGGAAGTCAGGGCATGTTTTAAATCCCTGGCGGTATTTTCCCGAAAGTTGGTAATCCGGGCATAGCCGTAACCGGGCTGCAACGATGCGGATCGGACACTTTCAATGGGAATGATATCCCGGATAATATCAAAATCAATGGGGTCCTGCGCGCCTTTGCGCAGAATCGTAATCGTGACCTTTGTTCCCTTGGGACCCCGAATCCGTTTGACGGCTTCCCGAAGATCTTTTACCAGTTCACCGTTGACCTTGATAATGCGGTCTCCGCTGAGAACGCCTATTTTATAGGCCGGGGTGCCTTCAATGGGGGCAACGACCGTGATCAATCCATCCCGCATGCTGATATGGATGCCGATACCGGTAAATTCTCCCTTGGTATCGATCTGCATTTCTTTAAATTCATCGGGGGTCATTAAGCTGGAGTGCGGATCCAGGCCCTGGACCATGCCCTCAATGGCATCTTCGATGAGCTTTTTGGAATCAACAGGGTCAACGTAGTTTTGCTGAACAAGTTCAAGGACGTCGGAGAACAGTTTCAGGTCTTTGTAGGTATTTCTGTCGGCGGCGAACAGCCCGTGGTAGGAACCGATACCGATGGCCCAGAATAAGATGGCAATGCCTGCCAGCAGCAGCGGTTTCTTCGAAAATTTATTTTTCCTGACCATGGGGTTCTCCTTTCAACCGGTACCGATTGGTCGGATCGGGTCTTCGGCTTTCTGATAAAGTTAAACAGGTGTATTTAATTATTTCTTATCGTTTTCAAATGGATTAAACAATCTTTAATTATACCAGTGGCCGGTGAAAATGCAAGTGTCAAGCAAGTATCTTGACCCGTGTCCCCATGCTTGCTACAAAGAAAACCGGGCCGGGGAGTGCCTCCCGGTTTTCCCTGGCTGGAAAGCCTCCATTGCTTTTGTTTGAAAGGCTTCTTCCATTTCAATGGGGGCTTTTGCCCGCTTTCCCGGAACCCGGGTTTTCCCCGAACAAGGAAGGAATATATGAAACAGGCTCTGATCCGGCGGCTTTGCCGAAAATCTTTTCAATTCAGCCCGGAACCGGCATTTAAACTGGTGTCCGGGCGCCTCAGCCGATTTTACGTCAACTGCAAACCAACGTCTCTGCACCCCGAGGGAATGTATCTGGCCGGCCATTTGATTTTTGATGCCATCTCCGGCCTGCCGGTGACCGGGGTCGGCGGCATGACCTTTGGCGCCGATCCGCTGGCCGTTGCCACGGCATTTGTTTCCGGCATTAAAAAACAGCCGATCAAGGCTTTTTCCATCCGTAAAACCCGAAAAGATCATGGTACGGCCCAATGGATCGAAGGAGATGTCTGTGCCGGGGAGTCGGTGGTGATCCTAGATGATGTGGCCACAACCGGCGGTTCGACCATTCAGGCCGTAGAGCGGGCACGCGCGGAAGGACTGAATGTGGTCAAAGCGGTGGTTCTCGTGGATCGCCAGGAGGGAGGGGTGGAGAATATCAGGCAGTACGTACCGGATACGGTTGCGATTGTTACCCGGGAGGAACTAACGGCACACTATCAATCAAGCCGATCTTCAACAATATAAGTGGCGCATGAATTGTCGGATTCCCAGGCCGACACCCGGGATACCCGCACCCCGGGATGCGTGATCTTTTTCTGCAACTGGTCGGCGATGTAAATGGCGATGTTTTCAGACGAGGGGGGAAACGCCTCTGAAAACACCTCGAGATCGTTCAGGAAGTGATGGTCGAGGGTGACCATGATGTCGGCGATATGCTTTTTGAGCTCCCCAAAGTCCATCAATACCCCGGCCCGGTCCAGTTTCCCGCCGATGACCCGGACTTCAATATGCCAGTTGTGGCCATGAAGATTTTCACATTTTCTGGCCACCATCGTCAGTTGATGGGCGGCGGCAAAGTGAGTGCGTATTTTCAGCTCGAACATGGGGCTTCTCCTGGGGCGGATTATCCGGTTGCCTTGGCCCGGTCACCCTTAAATGCATTTTTGATTTTGTTGGTCAGTTTTCCGGCTTCAAGTTTTTGAAATTCGCGCAGCAGTTTTTCCTGTTTTTTGCTGAGCCGCGTGGGTGTCTTCACCCGAACCTGGATAATCTGATCTCCCCGGCGGCCGGTTCTCAATGAAGGAATCCCCTGCCCGTGCAGACGGAAAGTATCTCCGGGCTGGGTGCCCTTTGAAATCCTCAGGGTTTCTTCGCCGGTCAGCGTCGGCACCGTGATCTCGTCTCCAAGAGCGGCCTGAATAAACGAAATGGGGATCTGACAGATGATGTCGGTATTGTCACGATGGAAAAAATCGTGGGCGTCAACATGAATAAAGACGTAAAGATCGCCGGATGGTCCGCCATTGGCACTGACTTCACCTTCGCCGGACAGCCGCAGCCGGGAGCCGTTATCGACACCGGCGGGAATTTTGACGGCAACCCGTTTAACGGTTTTGACCTGCCCGTTACCCCGGCATTCCGGGCAGGGCCGGGCAATGATCTGCCCCGTGCCCCGGCAACTGCTGCAGGCGGTACGGATCGTAAAAAATCCCTGGTTACGGGAAACCTGACCGGTGCCCCGACAATGCGGGCACGTTTCCGGGTGAGTCCCCGGTTCGCATCCATTGCCATCGCACGTGGGGCAGCTGACCATTTTTTCAATTTCGATCTCTGTTTCCTTGCCGAAAGCGGCTTCCTTGAAACCGAGAACCAGATCATAGCGTAAATCCGCACCGCGCCGCTGCCGGCGCCGGCCCCGTGACCCGGATCCAAACCCGAACAGATCCTCAAAGATTCCCCCGAAACTGTCAAAGATATCCTCAAAGCCGTTGAATCCGGAAAAACCGGACCCCTCCAGCCCCTGATGGCCGTACTGGTCGTATATCTGGCGTTTCTGAGGATCACGCAGAACCTCGTAGGCTTCTGCGGCTTCTTTAAATTTATCCTCGGCCTGTTTGTTGCCGGGATTTTTGTCAGGGTGGTATTTAACAGCCTTGCGGCGGTATGCTTTTTTCAGTTCTGCTTCACTGGCACTTTTATCAATGCCGAGGATCTCATAATAATCACGTTTTGTCGTCATGTGGTTTCCCAAAGGTCATCTATGCGTGGAAGTCGGGTTGATACAAATGAAATTTTCGGTCATTTGCGTGCAAAAAGGGTAATACATCAATGTGGATTGTCAACAAATCCCGGGCGCAGAAGAAAAGAATCGTTGTCTTTGATGCCGGTTTTCCCGTCTGCAGTTAAAGACGTCAAGAAATTAAAGCAGAGACGACCGCCGTCGCCGGCGTTTGGCAAAAAGCCCGATAAGAAAGCCGATAAACAGAACACCGGCCCCGGTGAGAAACCAGCGGATATTCTGGTTCCAGCCAAATTGCGCGATTTGCGCCTCAAGCTCTGTAACCCGGTTGGTTTGTCGGGTGAGATCTTTGGCCGCCGTTTCATACTTTGATTTAATTTTTAGAAAATTTCGGGAATCTTTTTTTAATGCCTCATGGGCCGTCTGCAGATCTTTAAGTGAGGCTTCGGCGGCAGCCAGGTCGGTCTTCAATTGACTGTTTTCATCCGTCAAACGGGCAACTTCCTTAAGCGGTTCGGCCGACTTTTCCAGTAATGTCTGGTGTTTTTTCTCCAGGCGCTTTAAAATAATCGGGCAGGGAACGTCCGGCGTAATAAACCGGTTGAGTATGTACCCGATTTTTCCGTCATCCTTTCGGACTTTTGACCACTTGGCGCCGCTTTCCAAAACATCCACGTTCTCGCCCGATGAAACCATGGCAATGACACGGTGGTCAGTTCCGGGGCCGGTTCGAAGGGTGACCTGCATGACGCCGGAAACGAACCGGGTGTCGCCCGCACCGGCCAGTGATATTGATCCCATCAAAAGACATGCAATGATTACAATCTGTTTTTTCATTCGAGAGGCTCCGTTTGTACCGCTTTAAATTCGTATCCGGCTGGATTCGACCTGCATCGGTTAAACCGGCCGCAAGTCGTGACGGCAGTAAAAATGGTTATTTTACCATGATATCGGGAATGCATTCTTTTTGAAAATCTCCGGATTGTCAATATTTTCTTCTTAATTCTCACTGTTTATGGTAGTAGTTGTCAAAATAAGCCCCATGGGGCGGCCGGATGGAATGATCCGGTGACCCAAAAAAACATCAAGTGAGTGGCGAAAAAATGGGGAAAATGCCTCTCTGTCTGGAAAACAGGGCGAATTTCCATGATTGCGTTTGATTTACAATGTGCCAACAACCATACCTTTGAGGGGTGGTTTGAAGATAATCGGGCATATGAGAAACAGAAAAAAGCGGGGATGATCTCCTGTCCGGTCTGCAACGACAGTCATGTGACCAAGATTCTGTCTCCGGTTGCCATCCGGTCCTCGCGCGACCCCGCGGAGCGGGAGTCGCAATATGCCCGGCAGATGGGGATCCTTGCCGAAACCAGCGAGAAGATAGCCGATTATGTGGAAAATAATTTCGAAAATGTGGGGGCTGACTTTGCCAGGGAGGCTCTCAAAATCCATTATGGCGTAACGGAACCGAGAAATATCCGGGGCGTCAGTACAAAGGATGAAGAAAAAACGCTCAAATCCGAAGGGATCGAATTTATTAAGATTCCGTTGCCTGATCGCACGAATCAGGATTCGTAAGCCCATCTTTCAGCGTAATCGTTCCCACCGATTACGGTTTTGTAATCGTAATTTCCTCTTTGCCCGCCTGGGCCCCATCTATGGCAGCGACCGCATATCCTTATATAGATTGTTGCGCAGGTATTGATGCGGCTTGCAATAATTTATCTGTCGCAGTGCCACCCTTATTGTCATTTTATGTAAAAATAACGCTGGGGTTGTCTGCCGCCCGGCATTGATCTGTATTGGTCCCGATCGATCTCGGCTCCCTGAAAGCGGTTTGGCGTTTCTTATTTATTTTAATTATTGTGGCACTGATATTGCAAGAGTACCGGGCAGAATAAAAAAATGTTTTGGAGTGCGCAGATAATTTTGCTGACAAGGCAGGACGGCAACCAGACGGGCAGAAAAATCAAGCCAAACTGAAGTAGGGGGAGTATGGGCCTGTTTCAAGTATTATCGACAAAGATTGAGCCGGATGGCTGGATGGATATCAACGTATCAATTCCAAGTGGAGTTGTTTCCGTCAAATTCCGTTTTGAGGATCAGTCCGTTGAATCTTTATATGTTTCGAATTATTTATATTCAACCGGGGAAAAGCCGATTAATAAAAATTGTGACACCGACGATGGGCTGATCGAATCACTGCTGACCCTTGTCGAAGGTTTTATCAATCAAAATGGAAGCGGGCGCCCGGTAACGTATGGGATGGCGGACCCTGTCCATGTCGGTAAAGATCTTTCCAAATCGTGATCAGATACGATGGCGGTTGTTAAATGAATAAAATTTGTATATATGCTTGAACAGACATTTGAAGAGGTGGGCAAAAAAATTGCGGCCGTATCCATTCAGGTCACACGAGGGCACTTTTTGACAATCGGTTTCAATGGAATTTGCGTACCATATCAGAACCTGAACTGGCGGTAGATTAATTCTGAAAAATGCGTAGCGGATCCGTGCTGAACGGGAAAAGAGGTTTGATCGAATGGGACAGGACGTTCTGTCGGGTGATATAAAATTTATTGAATTGGGCGATCTCCTGCAGTTGCTTGGTATGATCGGTGAAAGCGGCGTTCTTCATCTGGAAAGCCCGTGGACGGATAAAACGGGCGCCATTTCCTTTGTGGACGGGACGCCTGTAGACGCATCTGATGGCCGGCAGGTCGGTTTGGATGCGTTGTACGCTTTGTTTGGCTGGAAAGACGGCCGGTTTCGATTTTCTGAAGAAACGGTAGACACGGAACATCGAATTAAAGCCAATCGCATGAACATCATCATGGATGCCATGCGGATGCTGGATGAAGGCAAAATCAAAGAACTGAACCCCACCTCCCAGGGCGAAAAGCCCGATACGGCGCAGGCTTCCAGTCGGCCGGCGCCGATCAAACTGCCCCTGATCCGGGGAGATGCGCCGGATTATTCCGATATCGTCGACGAAGAACGTTATAAAGACGGACAACCGATTATTCTGGAAGGCAAGTTCGGCCGCTGGGTTTATGTGGTTTTAGACGGCAAGGCGGATGTTATCAAGGAAACGCCCAAGGGGCCGGTCAAGCTGCTTCGTCTGGGACCGGGAACCTTTCCCGGAACAGTTCTCTTTTTCTCAAACTATAATGCCCGGGCAACATCGCTTGTGGCATCCGGCCCGGTCCATATGGGGGTCCTTAATCAGGAACGCCTTTATTCGGAGGTTTCCGGAAAATCATCGGAATTTCAGGCACTGGCATCCGGAATGGCCCAGCGCTTAAAAAGAATGAGCGATACGGCGGTTTTATATTTTCAAAAAAAGCCACTGCCCGGTATCGATTTTGACCAGCTTAAACCCATTACCGGCAGCAATGACAAACGCACCCTGCATCTGATTAAAAAGGGAGCTGGCGCGCTGGTGGTGGAACAGGGCGACCATTTCATCCCCCTGACCCGTCTCGAAGCCGGTGATGTGATTGGCGACCTGACGTTTCTGGATGGCGTACCGAAACTGCCCGGCGTGCGAGTCTACGGCACCGAAGATATGAAACTGTTGAAACTCAATGCCGACAGCCTGTCCAGGGAATACGATCTCTTCAGCCCGACACTCGGTGCCATGATAAAAAATCTGGCCGTCCGCGTCACTGTTTCCGGATGGCTGGCCTGCCGCTATTATCTCAAAGCGCCGGTTTTATCCCAGGGCGCGAAATAACCGGCCGGCAACTTCCGCTTCCGGCCGGTTTCGATCTGCAGGACCTTCCGGGCTGTTTTAGGTGCCATACTGCACCCATTCCCATGACAATCGCGATAAAATACCATTGACAGGGTACCGCCGGATCGGATAAAAATTCTCTTGCTCCAGCCATATACGCAATATGGATTCACTGTATACCCGCGCTGTATATAAACATGGATTAACTGATTAATCAGGAGATTTCCCATGTCAGAAAATGTTATTGGGTCGGTTCTCGTGGTCGGTGGCGGGATTGCCGGCATGCAGGCCGCCCTGGACCTGGCCGACTCCGGCTATTATGTGCATGTCATCGAAAAATCACCGGCCATTGGTGGCGTCATGAGCGAGCTTGACAAGACCTTTCCCACCAACGACTGCGCCATGTGAATTATCTCTCCCAAACTGGTCGAGTTCGGCCGGCACCTGAATATTAACCTGATTACCTGCGCGGAAGTAACCGCAGTGGCAGGGAGCGCTGGAAACTTTACGGTGACCGTTGCTCAGAAACCGCGTTATATTGATGCGGCCAAATGCACCTCGTGCGGAGATTGCGCCGAGGTCTGCCCTGTATCACTCCCCGATGGATACGATCAGAATCTGACCGCACGGAAAGCCACATACAAAAAATATGCCCAGGCCATCCCCGGTGCTTTTTCCATTCAGAAAGGCGATAAAGCCCCCTGCCGGCTGGCCTGTCCGGCCGGCCTTAACGTACAGGGATATGTCCAGATGGTGGGGGCGGGGAAATATGAGCAGGCGCTGCAGATTATCATGGAAGACCTGCCGCTGCCCGGAGTCCTGGGCCGCGTGTGTCCCCATGGCTGCGAGGATGCCTGCCGCCGCTGCGAAGTGGAAGAGCCGGTGGCCATTCGCGACCTGAAGCGTCTGGCTGCCGATCAGTTTGATCCCCGTCAGGTAACACTCACCTGCGCCCGGAAACGTGAAGAACGGGTGGCCATCATCGGGGCCGGACCGGCCGGGCTGTCGACGGCGTATCATCTGGCCCTCAAAGGCGTGGGCAGTACCATTTTCGAGGCGCTGCCGAAGGCCGGCGGCATGCTGCGGGTGGGCATTCCCGATCATCGTCTGCCACCGGCCGTGCTGGACAGGGAGATCGAGGTCATCACGCAGCTGGGTGTCGATATTCAAACCAACACGCCCCTGGGCGGCGATTTGACCGTTGACAGCCTCCTTGCCGATGGCTTTAAGGCCGTCTACCTGGCGATCGGGGCCCACAGGGGAATCGATCTGGGGATTCCCGGAGAAAAAGCCGACGGCGTCCGCCAAGGTGTTGATTTTCTGCGGGAGGTGAACCTTGATGGAACAGCGCCCGTGGGCCGGAAAGTCGCCATTATCGGCGGCGGCAATGTCGCCATCGATGTGGCCCGGGCCGCGCTGAGACTGGGGGCTGAAGACGTATCCCTCATTTACCGGCGGACGCGCAGCGAGATGCCGGCCTTTGAAGACGAGATTCAGGCGGCCGAAGACGAGGGCACCCGGTTGACCTATCTGGCGGCCCCCCGGGAGGTCCTTGTCCGGGATGGCAGAGTGGTCGGCCTGCGATTGATCAAAATGACACTCGGCGAACCGGATGCATCGGGCCGCCGGCGTCCGGAACCGGTGCCGGACAGTGAATATGATATCGATGTTGACCAGGTCATCCCCGCCATTGGCCAGCGCCCCGACCTGTCGGCGATCAACGATATTGACGGCCTTGAATTTACCCGCTGGGGCATCCTTGCTGTCGACAAAATTACCTATATGACCGGACGGGAAGGGATCTTTGCCGGCGGCGACCTGCAAACCGGCCCCTGGACGGTGATTGGGGCCGTGGCCACGGGTAAGGCGGCGGCGGAATCCATTTCCCGCTATCTGGACGGCCGGGATATGGCTGAAGGACGCGAAGCGCTGGATACGGATGCTTACGATTACCGGCCGATTCCCGGAGACGAACCCGTCACCGCCCGGGCCAGGATGCCGGAACTGCCCCCGGATGCGCGAAAGGGAAATTTCAGGGAAGTCGAGCTGGGATACGATGAAGAGACGGGACGGGCGGAAGCCCATCGCTGCCTGAACTGTGGCTACTGCTGCGAATGCTACCAGTGCATCGAGGCCTGCGGCGCGGATGCGTTAACCCTTGATACCCACCGACAGACCCCGGAAACGCTCGAATTGAATGTCGGGTCGCTGATTATGGCGCCGGGATTTGAGCCGTTTGATCCGTCTGCCCTGAACACGTATAACTATACCACCTGTGCGAACGTCATTACCTCCATGGAAATGGAGCGGATTTTATCGGCATCGGGTCCTTTTGGCGGTCATCTCATCCGGCCGTCGGATCATAAAGAACCCAAAAAAATCGCCTGGCTTCAGTGCGTGGGATCCCGGGATCAGAACCGGTGTGATCATGCCTACTGCTCGTCGGTCTGCTGTATGTATGCCATCAAGGAGGCGGTCATTGCCAGGGAACATGCCGGCGATGATCTGGATTGTGCGGTTTTTTACATGGATATGCGGACCCATGGAAAAGATTTTGAGCGTTTTTACGACAAGGCCCGTGAAAAAGAGGGCGTCCGGTTTGTTCACAGCCGCATTCATACCATCGATCCGGTACCCGGCAGCGATGACCTGTCGCTCCGGTACGTGCGCGAAGACGGACAGATGGCAACGGAGATCTTTGATCTGGTGGTTCTGTCCATCGGCCTGCAGACGCCGCCCGATGTTATTGCCCTGGCGGAGAAACTGGATATCGCCCTGACCCCGGGGAATTTTTGCCAGACTCCGGCGTTTGATCCCGTGGCGACATCCCATCCGGGTATTTTTGTCTGCGGCGCTTTCCAGGGTCCCAGGGATATTCCCCAGGCGGTGGTGGATTCTTCCGCGGCCGCGGCTGCGGCGGGTGAAATCCTGGCTGCCGCCCGGCATACCCAGACCCGGGCAAAAGAAATCGTTCCCGAGATCAATGTCATCAACGAGCGGCCCCGTATCGGTGTTTTCGTCTGTCGCTGCGGTATCAACATTGCCGGAGTGGTGGATGTCCCGGGCGTGGCCGAATACGCAAAAACCCTGCCGTATGTCACCTATGCCACGGACAACCTGTATACCTGCGCCCAGGATACCCAGGATGCCATGACGGCTGTTATAAAAAAAGAGAGGTTGAACCGGGTCGTGGTGGCCGCCTGCACGCCCAAAACCCATGAACCACTGTTTCAGGAAACGCTGGTAAATGCTGGATTAAACAAGTATCTCTTCGAAATGTGCAATATCCGTAACCAGGATTCCTGGGTGCATAAAAATAATCCTGAACGGGCTACGGAAAAGGCCAGGGACCTGATCCGCATGGCGGTTGCCAAGGTGGCCTTGATGGCACCGCTGGCGGAAACGTCGTTTGAGGTCAACCAGACGGTCGTGGTGATCGGTGCCGGCGTGGCCGGGCTGACGGTGGCAAAAAGCCTGGGCCGCCAGGGATACCCGGTTCACCTGGTCGAGAAGCAGCCCCGCATGGGCGGCCAGGCCCTGGAACTATTCCGCACCGCGGACGGTGAAGCCGTCGCCCCCAGGCTTGACGCGCTGATCGAAGCGGTCACGGGCGATGAAAACATCACCATCCATCTGAATACCGAATTAAGCGCCGTGGACGGATTCGTGGGAAATTTCCAGTCAACGTTGTCAACAGAGGGTGGTGACGACACAACGATCGATCACGGCATAGCCGTCATCGCCACCGGCGGAAAACCGCATGTGCCGACCGAATATCGGTTTGGCGAAGATCCACGGGTCATGACCAGCCTGATGCTCGACGGAAAGCTCAAAACAGACGCCGCCGGCCTGAAAAAAACAGGTACCGCCGTCTTTATTCAGTGCGTGGGGTCCCGGGAGCCGGATCGGCCGTATTGTTCCCGGGTCTGCTGTACCCATTCCATTGACAATGCGCTGGCGCTCAAGGGACTCAATCCGGAGATGAATATCTTTATCCTCTATCGGGATATCCGGACCTACGGCGAACGGGAATACCTGTATCAGGAAGCAAGAGAAAAAGGTATAATATTCATTCGTTATTCGATAGATACTAAGCCGGTCGTTGAGGTATCTGACAAAGAATTGACGATCGAGTTGACCGATCCGGTTCTCGGTCGGCCCGTGGCAATTGCCACGGATCTGCTTTGCCTGGCCACGGCCGTGATTCCCGAACAGAACGAACAACTGGCCCAGTTTTTTAAAGTGCCGGTGAATGACGATGGTTTTTACATGGAGCGACATGCCAAGCTGGGCCCCTCTGAATTTGCCACCGATGGCGTTTATTTATGCGGACTGGCCCACTATCCCAAACCGATCGATGAATCGGTGGCCCAAGGGCGCGCCGTGGCTTCCCGGGCAGTGACGCTTCTGGCCAAAGACAAGATTTACACCAGCGGCCAGGTGGCTAAAACCAATCCGGCGCTTTGCAGCGCCTGCAAGGTATGTGTGTCGGTCTGCCCGTATGGCGCACCGTCTATGACCCCTGATGACGCCCGTTTTTTTCCCGGCACCGCCGAGATCAATCCGATCCTCTGCAAGGGATGCGGGCTGTGCGTGGCTTCCTGCCGTTCGGGGGCGATTCACCTGAAGGGATTTGACAACGATCAGATATTTTCCCAGATATTTTCGCTCAACGAGGCAATGGGCATGTAGGATCGGCAGGGGGCCGCCGGTCCGTTGGGTGACAGGCAAGGTCCGCGGGTTGAATAATACAAAGGAGAAAAATAATATATGTCTGAATGGCAACCGAAAATCGTGGCTTTTTTGTGTAACTGGTGCAGTTACGGCGCGGCGGATCTGGCCGGTGTCAGCCGGATGGAATACCCGCCGGCCATCCGCGTGATCCGGATCCCCTGTACGGGACGTATGGATCCCAAATTTGCCCTGGCCGCCCTGCGGGAAGGGGCCGACGGGGTGTGGGTGTCCGGGTGACATCCCGGCGAATGCCATTACCTGGAAGGTAATTACTTTGCCCGTCGGAAATTTGCCCTGTTCAAGGACCTGATGGCCCATATGGGCGTCGAGTCCGACCGTATCCACTACTCCTGGGTTTCTTCAGCGGAAGCGACCAAATTCGTTCAGGTGGTCAAGGAGGTGACCGAGGCAGTGCGCGCCCTCGGCCCCAACCGCAGATTCGTCAAGCGCCGGGAACCGGATCGAGACGTGAACGATGAAAAGGCAGCCTGATATGATAGAATATATTCGTAAAATAAAAGAGATATCCAGACAGGTCCTGGCCGATTGCAAGGTCGACATGGTGATCGGTTTTCGAAAGGGAACCCTCCCCATGATGAACGAGCCCTGCGTGGCCCGCACGGCGGCGGACGTGGACGCTTTTGTCTGGGACAGCCATTGCGGACAGAACCTGGCCAATTATCTGACCGGTCGCAAAGAAAAGATCGGCATTGTCGCCAAGGGGTGTGATTCGCGCAATATCGTCACCCACATTGTTGAAAACAAAATCCGGCGGGACCAGGTTTATATCATCGGCGTTCCCTGTAAGGGGATGATCGACCGCCGGTCGGTCAGCGCCCTGGGCGAAGCGATTCACACGGTCGTCGATCAGGGCGACACGGTTAAGGTGGCCGGTACCGGGTTTGAAAAAGAGATTCCCCGTGCGGATCTTTTGCAGAACAACTGCACAACGTGCATGCATCGCAATCCGGTGCTTTACGATACGCTGGTCGGCGAGCCGGTGGCCGAGAAGACGGACAGTGATCCGGATTTCGATCCGTGGGCCGATGTCAAAAAGATTGAATCCATGGCCCCTGACGAAAAATACGGCTACTTCGATGATCTGCTCAAGGAGTGTATCCGCTGTTATGCCTGCCGCAATGCCTGCCCCCTGTGCTACTGCCCGACCTGTTTTGTCGATGAATCGATGCCCCAGTGGGTGGGGAAGGGGCAGGATCCGGTGGACGTTCGCACGTTTCATTTTCTGCGGGCCTACCATTGTGCCGGCCGGTGTACCGACTGCGGCGCCTGTGCGCGGGCCTGCCCCATGGGAATCAACATGCGGGTTTTTACCCGAAAGCTCGAAAAGGATTGTTACGATCGATACGCGTGGGAAGCCGGCCTGACCCTGGATGTCCGGCCCCCGCTGGACACCTATCGGGCCGATGATCCGGAGGAATTTATCAAATGAAGATCATCAGAATCGACAAGGCCGATATATCCGGCGGACTGGAGAAATGCGGTGATCACTACCAGCTCATCGGGCCTGTGCGCGAACAGGATTTTTACCTTTTCAAGCCGCTGGCACCCGGGGAGATACCGGATCTGGGATTTACCAACACCCGGATGTCGGCCAAGGGCGTCGTTTATCCCCAGTCGCAGCAGATGTTTACCTATTCGCTGGATACCCGCCGGAAAGATCATCATGTCATGAAGGTGCCGGCAGACACGCACCCGCCGACCGCTGTGATGGGGATCCGCCCCTGCGATGCCGCGGCTTTTGTGCAGGTCCGCCGCAATTTTGATACGCCCGAATATCAGGATACCTACTGGCTCGACGCCTGCGAAAAGACCGTCCTCGTGGGGCTGGCCTGTGACACGCCCGGACCGGCCTGCTTTTGTACATCCGCCGGCGGGGGGCCCTATTCGGACGCGGCGCTGGATGTGCTTCTGGTGGATAATGATGATCATTACATGGCCAGGGTGATTACCGCCAAGGGGGTGGATTTTATCGCGCGGGCCGGATGGACAGCGGACATCAGCGATACGGATGCGCAGCCGGTCATCGATGCGCGCCGGAAGGCGGCGGAAGAGCGGATCGAATCGGTCGTTGAAACGGATCATCTGGCCGATGCGGAGACCCTGACGCTGTACAATTCCCCGTTCTGGGAAGATGTGGCCTTTGCCTGCATCAACTGCGGCACGTGTACCTTTCTCTGCCCCACCTGCTGGTGCTTTGATATCCAGGATGAAACGCACGGCATGTCCGGGCAGCGCATCCGGATCTGGGACAGTTGCATGTTTCCGCTGTTTACCCGGCATGGCACCGGACACAATCCCCGGGGCGAAAAGATTCAACGGGTCCGTCAGCGTTTTATGCATAAGCTAAAGTATTATATAGATAAATATGAATCCGGAATACAGTGCGTGGGATGTGGCCGGTGTGTCCGGCAATGCCCGGTTAATATTGATATCCGTCGGGTATGCGGATTGATGAATCATGCGGGAAAACAATCGGTCACCTGTGCCGCATAGTGTGAGGGGGAGAATCATCGTGCAGAACCCATATTTACCATATCCGGTTCGGATTGATGAAGTTATCACCGAAACGGAGGATAAAAATCTGAAAACATTTAAATTTGTTTTTGTCGATTCGAAAGACGAAAACAGATTCAATTATGCGCCCGGCCAGTTTGCCGAACTCTCCGTGACAGGTAAGGGGGAGATTCCCATCGGCATTGCATCGTCTCCCACGGAAAAAGGGTTTGTGATGTTCACCGTGAACAAGGTGGGGCGGGTATCCTCTCATCTGCATGCGATGACGGAAGGCGATATCATGGGGATTCGCGGGCCGTTGGGCAATCCATTCCCCTGGGAGACCCTGACAGGCAAAAACGTGGTCATCATCGGCGGTGGTTTTGCGTTTACCACCCTGCGGGCATCGATTGTCCATATGCTGGCCCATCGCGATCAATTTGGTGATATTACGGTCATATATGGTGCCCGCACGCCCGGCATGCTTCTGTACCGGGATGAGCTGGCCCAGTGGGAAGCGCGGGAGGATATCAACATGCATATCACCGTGGACGGTACCGACGATCCCGACTGGAAGTACAACATCGGCTTTGTTCCCACCATTACCGAGCAGAAGGCGCCGCCGGGAGATGAAAACACCTACGCCATTATCTGTGGCCCGCCGATCATGATCAAGTTTACGCAGCCGGTTCTGGACAAAAGCGGGTATCGCCATGAAAACATTATCATGTCTCTGGAAAACCGCATGAAGTGCGGGATCGGCATGTGCGGCCGATGCAACGTCGGACGTCATTTTGTCTGTAAAGACGGCCCGGTATTCACATTATCCCAGCTGGAACAGATGCCAAAGGAATATTAAGCCCGCCTGGTGTTTTTCATGTTGACAATGGCGGCCGGGTTCGATAAAATATTCTCTTTTAGTTATGAGGGGGAAGAAATATTTGGCAATCTGCCGAGATACTAACGCGTCAATTATAAGGAGGTCTTTAAATGCCGGAAGTTGAATTTATGGGAAAAACGTTTTCTGTGGATGAAGATGGATTCATCGATGATTACTCCAACTGGGCCGAAGAGTGGGTTCAGTACGTAAAAAAAGAAGAGGGAATTGATGAACTGAACGACGAACATAAAAAGGTCATCAAGATTCTGCAGGAATACTACGAGAAGAACGGCATCGCGCCCATGGTGCGTGTGTTGTCCAAGGTAACCGGATTCAAACTGAAACATATTTATGAGCTGTTTCCGTCCGGACCGGGTAAGGGCGCCTGTAAAATGGCCGGTCTGCCCAAACCGACCGGATGTGTATAACCGATCCGG